>ERZ651768.3467-NODE-3467-length-10545-cov-2.994746_pt1 | contig 10545 bp, 9 predicted proteins | sample MGYA00514754_ERZ651768 | MGnify/ENA metagenome assembly ERZ651768 | reverse complement strand
GTTTTTTCTTTTTCAGTATCCATTCACCCAATAATAACTTTGCATTCTGGTGCGCTACTCTGAGTTCCCTTGCTTTCTCTCCCCTTTGTGGATATTTAATTTTCAGTGCACTCTTTCTCTTCTCACTCAACCATAAATAAATTGTATCCTCATTTGGCACTGCAAACGGGAGGGTTATCTCCCTCGGTATATCGAAAGAATCCAAATAAAACCGTGTGATAACAGATTCCAAAGCCTCCTCCGGTGATCTGACCTGACGAAGGTAAATTTTCTCACGGCTGAAAAACCGTCCTCCCCTCACCCGAACAATAACAACAACTCCAATTTCCTCTTCATGAGCTAAGGAAAAGATATCCCTGTCACTAAAATCCACAGCGACTTTCCTCTGCCTGTTTTTAAATCGCTGAACCGATTCTAATTGGTCTCTCACTCTGGCAGCATCTTCAAATCTTTGTTCATCAGACCCACGATTCATTTCCCTCAATAAAAATCGTTCCGTATCACTTGTCTTCCCATGTAAAAACGAGGTTACCGTTGCAATCATTTTATCGTACTCTTTCTCCGACACCAATCCTTCACACGGACCTCCGCACTTTTTTATGTGATAGTCAAGACAGAGGGATACCTTTTTGTCTTCTATGGTCTTCCTATCCAGTTTGAACGTACAACTTCGTATTTGGTACACATGATGAATCATTTTTAATACAGCTCTCAAATGGTTTACATCGGTATAGGGACCAAAATAGCGTGAACCGTCTTTTACAATTTTCCGTGTGAGAAATACCTGAGGAAATGGCTCATTTGTGATTCGAATGAACGGAAAGGATTTTCCATCTTTCAGGTCAACGTTATATTTTGGCTGGTGCTGTTTAATTAGATTTGCTTCGGTGAAAATCGCTTCAACCTCATTGGAGGTAATGATCCATTCGATGTCACTGACCCGTTTTACCATAGATTGATTTTTAGGGGTCTGATATTTGTTTTTTTGGAAATAGGAGCGCACCCTATTTTTTAGATTTTTGGCTTTACCTATATATAATATTTTTCCTTTTGTATCACTGAAAAAATAAACCCCCGGGCTTGTTGGAACTGAATCTAAAGTGGGGGGGATTTTTTTACTTTTGTTTTTACTCATTAAATTGGGTTACTCGTCCCATAATTAATTCAGTTACCATTATGTTTCCTGGGCCAATTCCACTAATACTCCGCCCGAATCTCTGGGATGAATAAACGTTACTAAAAATCCTTCTGCTCCTTTTTTCGGTGTCTGGTAAATGACAGAGATTCCCTTTTCTTTTAGTTCTGCGATTGCGTTATAAACATCATCCACTTTCAGGCATACATGGTGTATCCCTTCCCCCTTTTTGTCCATGAATTTCTGTATGGCAGAATCTGATTTAACAGATTCCAATAACTCGATCTTTCCTCCTCCGATATCATAGATTCCAGTTTCCACTCCCTCGTCTAATACCTTTTCCCTCCCTGTCGATTTTATTCCCAATACGTGCTCCCAAAATGGAGATCTTTTATCTATTGATTTTACAGCAATGCCAATATGTTCAATCCCAATGATTTTCATGTTAAACCTGCTTCTTTCCCATTTGAATTTAATGTCAATCCCAATCCATTTCCATCAGGCAGGACCGGATGTCCGTTCCGAATTTTTGCCCCATCATAGGGGTCATTATTTATAAGCAGATGTCCATCCAGGTCAAGAAAATCTGCTTGAGATGCGAACTGGCTCATTGCGGTAATTCCCACAGAAGATTCAACCATACATCCCAGCATCACCTTCAATCCTGAATCATTGGCACACCTGATCATTTTTGGGACCTCTTCACATCCACCACACTTCATCAGCTTAATGTTAATTCCGTGAAATGAATCTGCTAATTGTGGAATATCATCAGAATTTAAACAATTCTCATCAGCAATGAGCGGTATTGGTGATGCTTGTTTTAATTCTTTCATCAAATGGAGTTCGACCGCTTTCAGGGGTTGTTCAATCAATTCCACATTTTTATCTTCCAACCAGTTGCACATAGACTTCGCTACATCTAAGGTCCATCCTTCATTAGCATCCACACGGATGAGTTTATCTGTCTCTTCTCGAATTTTTCCAACGATCTCTTTATCTTTTTCGGACCCTAATTTTATTTTTAAAATCTTATAATCATCGGCCTCTTTAATTTTTTTATGCATTAATCTTAGGTCCCCAATTGCAATAGTATATGAGGTCGGTTGGGTGATATCCTTTTCAAAACCGAGCATTTTATGTACAGGTTGATTGCTGTGCTTTCCCAGTAGGTCAAACATCGCCATGCTGAAAGCAGTGTCAAGTGACCTAACTCCGTTGGTATATGGATTGATATAATTTTTAAGGTCCTGTATTTGTTCAAAGTCAGGGAGCGTGGAGGGAAAGGTATTAAGTATTTCAATGCAATCCGAAAAAGTTTCTCCATACCGGTTTGATGGAGCTGATTCTCCCCTCCCGACCGTACCATCACTCTCAAGGTAAATATAAATAATATCGTAATGGTTATGTGTGCTTCGAGATATCCCAAAAGGGTGGGTACATTCAATACGATAGGGCGTGAACGTTAATTCCATTTTCTCAATTCAAAATCAATATGTTCAATCAATCCTCTCTCTCCGAATCGAACCAGGTCAGTAGTGGGAAGGCGATGTTTATCCTGGATGCTTTCACAAACATTCAGTGCAGTTATCTCATCCAGGTGCACTGTCATTAAGTTTATTCCTATAAATTTTGATGGCTTGAATAGTGTAACCAGGTCCACACACTGGTCCATCGTTTTTTCAAGACTGAGCATAGGTTGACCCGCTGTATCCATCTTACGATTGGTGTCATGGGTCAATATCATAAAATCCGGCATGGAACCGTGAAGCAGTCCTAAGGTTACACCAGAATATAACATGTGCGCTATTGCGCCCTGCCCTTCCACAATGATACAGTCACAGTTCCCGGAACATTTATCAATGACATGCTCAATCTCTCCCGCCATAAAATCTCCCCTGACCGCATCAACGGGAACACCACGCCCACCAAGTAGGATTCCGGTCTGGCCGGTCCCGATAAATTTAGCTTTCCAGCCTTTTTTTTGCAGGTGCACAGAGATCTCCCAGGCGGTTGTCATTTTTCCACTATCACAGTCAGTCCCTACTGTTAACAGTACCGGTATTTTTCGTTCTTTCCAAGTGCCCTTTGGAAAGTGTGGAGGGTCCGGTGGCTTTCTTAGGTCAATTAAGTTTACACCATACTTTACAGCTGCTGAGCTTATTTCTTCATCATCTTTTAGAAAAATATGCATCCCACTAACGACATGACAGTTATTTTTGATTGCTGAAAGAATTTCTTCCTTGTATTCCGGTGATATAAAACCACCCTGAGGAGCACTCCCTATCACCAGCGTATCCGGATTGAATTGTATTGAATCTTTGAATGAACCAACCACCGGAATATTACCACCATATCCCAAGATTTCCTGAACAGATTTTCCCGCATTTTTCCTATCAATGACAGCGGAAACACTTTGAGGCTCATACCGAATGAGCATATTTCCTGTTTTGTTCAGAATATAATCAAAAGCACCAGAAGCGAGAATGGCATACCTGGGCATTAGTGTTCATTCACGAAATTTTGGTGGACGTTTTTCAATAAATGCGCTCAGACCTTCTTTTGTCTCACTATTTCCAAAAAGATTACTGAACGATTCAAGCTCATTGGAAAGACCTTCACCCATTGTTTTTCCCACAGAATCATTGATACACCTTAAAGATTCCGCAACAGCGTGTGGACTGTTTTTCAAAATTAGGCCTGCACAATCCTTTACAGTGGTTAATAATTCATGTTGTGGTACGACCTTATTTAACAATCCAATCCTGAACGCTTCACGGGCATCAATATTGTGTCCGCTAATTATAATTTCGGTTGCCAAACCTTTTCCCACAATTCGTGGAAGTCTCTGGGTTCCTCCCCACCCGGGAATTAATCCTAATTTAACCTCCGGTTGACCAAAAATAGCGTTCTCACTGGCAATGCGAAAATGACAGGCGAGACACAGTTCACAGCCTCCACCCAGCGCAAGTCCGTTCACTGCAGCAATAACAGGCTTGCAAGAATTTTCAATTTTAACCGTCAAAGTCTGTCCCAATTTTCCAAACTCAAGGGCCCCCTGTTTGTCCAGTTTCTGCATGTATTTAATGTCTGCACCGGCAATGAACGCTTTTTCTCCTGCTCCGGTTAGAATAATAATCCCTGTGTTTTGGTCATTCTCAAGAGTCGCAAAAGCATCATGAAGTTCATTCAGAACATCAACATTTAGAGCATTTAATGCATCGGGTCGGTTGATGGTTATGGTAGCGATATAATCTACAATTTCAATGAAAATAAATTGAGGCCGACTCATATGTTTTTCCTTTGAATAAAGTTAATCACGGAAGGTACGGCTGAAAAGAACCATTACCGTGAATATTTCTAATCGACCCAACAACATACAAAAAGATAAAAGCCATTTTCCAATATCAGGAAGCATTGAATAATTATCTGTTGGCCCGAAGTCACCAAAGGCGGGTCCGATGTTTCCGATGGCTGATGCTGCTAAACCAACCGCAGAATTCATGTCTAAATCCATGGCCGAAAGAAAAAGAGTTGTTGCAGCAAATATAAATACATAAAATAGAAAAAATCCCACAGTATTTCGAATCACATCTTCGGGAATATACCTACTGCCAATTCGAATAGGAATGATTGCCTTTGTGTGAAGCATCTGCCTTGTTTCAATGGCAATATATTTTAAAATCAAGATCACCCTTATTATTTTCATTCCTCCCCCTGTTGAACCGCCCATACCACCAACAAACATAAGGAGAAGAAGAATAAATTGCGCAAAATATGGCCACAATTCGTAGTCAGTAGTCACATACCCCGTTGTTGTCAGAATGGAAACGGTTTGGAACAACGAATCCCTGAAATGATGGTGTGACCATGAATTTCCCTGAACATACAATCCCAGACTAATACACAGAGTTATGAACGCAGCAATGCCCAAATAGTAACAAAATTCTCTGTCTTTAAAATAAGAGGTTACATCCCCGGAGATCGCCCTGAAATGAAGGGTAAAATTAATTCCAGCAAAAAACATAAATAGGATCATTACATAATGGATATATGAATTTTCAAAGTGGGCGATGCCAGCATTTTTTGTAGAAAATCCTCCCGTTGGCATGGTGGTAAAGGAGTGACAAATCGCATCAAACCAGTCCATTCCCCCCACACCAAGTAAAAGAGTTTCGGCAAGAGTAAAACCAAAATAGACCATCCATAAATATTTTGCTGTTTCCCTGACCCTGGGAGTTATTTTATCTGACACCGGGCCCGGTACCTCTGCACGGAAAAGTTGGACACCTCCCACACCTAAAAGAGGTAATATAGCAATTGTAAAAACAATGATTCCCATACCGCCAATCCATTGAATAAAGGAACGCCAGAATAAAATTCCATGGGTGAGACTCTCTATTCCATTGGGAAGATTTGGCAGGGTCAGCGGATTCCCGATAATGGTAGCACCCGTAGTTGTGACACCGGACATAGATTCAAAAAAAGCATCAGTAAAATTAGGAATATATCCACCGATATAAAAAGGAAGTGACCCGGCGAGAGCCGTTACCACCCACGCTATGGTCACAATGGTAAATCCATCCTTGTTCGTAAGTTTGTTATGTTTTCTGGTGAAAAACCAGCCAGGAAGACCAATGGCAACACAAATTGTAGAAGAAATCAAAAATGCGGAAACATCCTCACCATATCCATAGGCAACAGATGCAGGAATTAACATAGCCACACCTAAAATTGTGAGCAGAGTAGCATTAATTCCGATGACTGAACGGATATTCATGGGCCGGTTCCTAAAAGATCATTTTGTTCAAATATAATGATATATTTACCTACCATACATGAATAAAAGAGTGAAAGCATGAATGCAGAGATGTATCGCAGGGTGAAATTAACATTCATACGCCACAGCATCACGGTGTCCAATGTTTCCGGAGTAGACTCATTCATTTTACGGTAAACAACTTCCTTATTTTTTTAAATGCATTATTTTTTCCAAATACCAGCGCTACATCCTCGTGGGAAATTTGGGTATCTCCTCTGGCAATGCTTAAATGACCGTGATGGTTTATCACGCCAACAATACTTTCTTTTGGGAAATCAATTTCCTTTAGGGACATTTGGGTTATAATACTGCCGGGTTCCGGTTGTAATTCCCACACTTCTACATCCAACTCATCGAAGGTATCCATCGCAGTCTCGGATTGATCGCTTCGAATCTCTTTAATGATAGAATTTACAGTGGACATATTTTTACTTAAAACCGTTCCGACACCTATTTCCTGAATGATGGGCATGTACTCCGTTTGAATCATGTGAATAATGGATTGTTTTGCGCCCAGGTGATAGGCAAGCATCCCAGAAAGTAAATTGGTCTTTTCACTTTCAGTCACCGCTACATAATTATCTACATCATCAATATTTTCTGACTTTAAAAAATCAATATCAGTTCCATCAGAATTAATGACCATGGTATGTTCAAGATTATTTGCTATTAATTCAGCTTTTTCCCTGTTAATCTCAATCAATCGAACCGACATTTCTTCCTGAAGTCTTTCTGCCAATGATCTCCCGATTTTACTGCCGCCTAATATCATGACACGGTTGGACCCTGTTGCAGGAATCTCCAGCAATGCTAAAAGTGAAAACAGGGAATTGGACTCAAAGATAAAAAATATGGTATCATTCTTTTCAAATAAAAAATCACCCCATGGAACGGTCGTTACTGTTTTTCTGATTACTGCCACAATACCAACCGTGAAACCGTCACAGCTCTCGCAGAATTCTCTTACGGATTTACCCATTAGCTTTGAGTTACCATTTACCCTCAAGCCCATCATTTGCAGTCGCCCACCCTCAAACTCCATAAAATGACTGGCATAGGGATGCCTCACCAGCCGGATAATCTCATTGCACACTACCTTTTCAGGATGAATCACCAGGTCAATTCCAAATTTTTCTGGACGAATGATGGAATGCCTATCACTATATTGTTGATTACGAAGACGAGCGATAATCTTGTTTGCACCAAGGATATGAGCCTGTCGAGATGCAATTAGATTGACCTCGTCAACAGGGGTTAATGCCAATACATAATCCGCTCCTTCAACATTTGCTTTTATGAGGTGTTTAGGGCTGGCTCCATTCCCTTCAACGACGATTACATCTAAATATTTTGATGCTCTCCTACATTTTTTAGGATCAATATCCACAACTGTAATGTCAAAATTTTCCTGGCTCAATGCCTTGGCAACGTGAAAACCAACTTCCCCTACACCTATTATTACAATTCTCATATTTGTTCCTCTTTTTTCCTGAAAACTCTTCTCAGGATTGAATTCTTTTAATGTCTGCTCCTAATGATTGAAATTTATTCACTATGTGTTCATATCCTCTGTCAATGTGGTATACTCTGCTCACTGTCGTTTCCCCTTCTGCCACTAACCCGCCGAGAATCAAAGAAGCGCTGGCACGAATATCCGTGGACATAACCGGTGCACCCTTGAGTTTTTTCACTCCCCGTACGAATGCTGAATTGTGTTCTATTTTAATATCGGCACCCAGACGATTTAGTTCAGGAACATGAGAAAAACGATCATGATAGACCGTGTCCGTAACAACTGATGACCCATTAGCGATTGACATACAAGCAATCCATTGAGCTTGTAGGTCTGTAGGAAATCCGGGGTAGACTTCTGTGGTTAGGTCCACTGGTTTAATCTGTCCCATGGATGAAACAGTAACCGAATCCTGGTTTACATCCACCTGGGTACCTGAAGAATGTAATTTTTCTAATAAAGCTTTCAAATGGGAGGGAATGGTTTTCTCGATGGATACCCTTCCCAGAAGGGCTCCTGCAATTAAAAATGTTCCAGCCTCAATTCGGTCCGGAATGACCGAGATATGAATGGGTGATAATTGTTTCACTCCATGAACAGTAAGATATGATGTTCCTATTCCCTCGATTTGACCTCCCATGAGATTTAACATGTCGCACAATTGTTCAATTTCAGGTTCCATTGCTGCATTTTCGATTCGTGTTGTGCCTGATGCCGTCACCGCAGCCATAAGAATATTTCCTGTTGCTCCAACTGAAGGAAAATCAAATCGAATTGAAGACCCTTGCAATCTTGATGCTTCAGCTATCACATATCCCCCCTTTAATCTTATCGAGGCACCCATTTTTTCCAACGCTTTCAGATGAAAATCTACTGGCCTTGGTCCCCAGGCACATCCTCCCGGGAGGGAAATTTTAGCTTTTCCAAATCTAGATAAAAGCGGACCAAGAACATAAAAGGATGCTCGCATGGTTTTCACCAATTCGTATGGGGCTTCAAGTGTGTGAACTGTGGAACCATCAATTGATATTTTGGGATAATCCAATTGGACTTGTGCTCCCGTAAACTTAATGAGTGACCCCATGGTCATGGTGTCCCTTAAATCCGGGACATTAGAAATGGTAGTGACACCATCAGCAAGGAGGGAGGCTGCCATCATGGGTAACACTGCATTTTTTGCACCGCTAATTAGAACAGAACCTTTCAATTCTCTACCTCCATTGATGACAATACTATCCATGAGCAGTATTGATCATAGAGCGATAGGCTTCTTCCATTTTTCCGGACATTTTTACAGTACCATAAAGCTGTGAAATCACAGCGATCCTTTCCTCCTGGTCAAGGTAAGAAACATCCACAATAGTTTTTTGATCCAGATTTTTTTTGGAAATATGGAGATGATGATTGGCTCGTGAAACAATTTGTGGTAAGTGAGAAATACATATCACCTGTTTTAGGTCAGCAAGTCGCGCTAATGCGTGAGATACTTTTTCTGCAGTTTCACCGGAGATTCCGGAATCGATTTCATCGAATATCAACGTATCAACGGGATCATTTGATTGAAAAACCGTCTTGATGGATAGCATGATACGGGAAATTTCTCCACCGGAAGCAATATCAGTCAAGGGTTTAGGGTTTTCTCCCGGATTTGTACTCAAATAGAATTCCACAGTATCAAAACCGGTTGGTGTTGGTTTTACGTGAACCCTGTCACAAATTACAAATGAATCTTCCTGTTTTTTATATCCAATATGAATATTGAATTCAGGCTTTAAAATATTCAAGTTTTTCATTTCCTTTTCTATCGAGGATTGGAGCAATTTTGCGGAGTCAAGCCGGGAATCATGCAATTGATGTGCTCGTGCTTTATAGGTTTCCTTCAGAGAGGCTAACTCCAACTCAAGAAAATTCAATTTTTGGTGATATGTTTCAAAGGAGGATAGTTCCTCTTTCATTTCTATTAATCTTAAATGTACAGACTCGATGGTACCGCCGTATTTCCTTTTTAATGCCTCTATTTCCTGAAGCCTATGGTCAATGAGTGAACATTTTTCCTGGTCCATTTCAATTAAATTTTGATACCTCATTAATTGGTTAGAAAGCTCCTGAATTGAAATTCTAGCGGAATCCATATCCTTAATGCAACTATCTAAATCAGGGTCAATTTTTATCATTTCCTTTAATATATTCAGACTATCCTGAATTTGAGATATTATGGATTGTTCCCCTGACTCAATTAAATGTACTAAGTGTTCAATAGAATGAAATAAGGATTCACCACTGGATAATTTTTTATACTGTTTTAACAGATTCTCATCTTCTCCGGTCTCCAGAGAGACAGATTCTATCTCTTTTGCCTGATATTCCAATAATTCTTTCTTAGTTTGTGTTTCAGTAAGTTTTTTTCTGGTCTGTTCCAATTTCGTTTCTACAGTAAGAATTTTCTTAAAGGTCTTTTTTATATCACTTACGAGTTCGTTATTGCCTGCATATCTATCCAGATAGTTCAAATGTGATGACCTGATTAATATTCTTTGTTGTTCGTGCTGACCATGAAAATCTGCACGATATGGAATACGGTTTATTAATTCGTTTTCTTTTAGGGGTTCGTCATCAATAAAGGATTTTGATCTTCCGGTACTTGACAGAATTCTTCGAATGGTACCGCTTGAGGTTCCAACTTCTACAACTGAACGGGGGCGACCCGACCGAACCATTACTTTTTTTCCTTTCCCTCCCAATCCATAGGCTAAGCTCTTTACAATTAGAGATTTTCCTGCACCTGTTGCACCGGTTATAACCGTTAATCCGGGAAGGAAATCAATATTTAGCTCAGAAAAAATTGCTAAATCTTTCAGATACATGGATTGTATCATTGCTCAGTGGATGATTTATAGAAAATAATACTGCTTATCAGCATGCCAAAATTATCAGATAGTAGGTCAAATAAACTTGTACATCTATCTGAAATAAAACTTTGCCACCATTCATCAAATGCTCCAAAAATAAAACCACTGAAAATAGTATAAAAAAGGTGATATCCATTCAATGGTTTAAAACTTTGTACAGCTAAAA
>ERZ651768.3465-NODE-3465-length-10551-cov-12.711285_pt1 | contig 10551 bp, 8 predicted proteins | sample MGYA00514754_ERZ651768 | MGnify/ENA metagenome assembly ERZ651768 | reverse complement strand
ATCCCCTCCAACTAGCATGGGAATCCCGTTTGACAGCATGAGAAGGCAATGAAACATACGCAGCTTACGGAATCGTAAATTCAATATGTGCTGATTGTTTGTCTCACCTTCAATTCCACAGTTATCTGAAAAATCGGTGTGATGACCATCCTGGTTTTCTTCAGCGTTGTCCTCATTGTGTTTTGTGTTGTATGAAACCAGATCCATCATTGTCATTCCATCGTGTGATGCGATGAAGTTGATACTTCCCTTTCTTCCTTTCTCTGCAGACCCAAAAATCCCTGGACTGCCCAACAGCGACTCTTTAAGTTCAGCCATCATATTGTTCTCTCCCTGAACCGCACGTATTAATGTATCACGGTATTTGTCGTTCCATTCTGACCAATCAGCATGAGAAGCCACTTTGCCCAGTTCATAACCTCCGGAAGCATCCCAAGGTTCGGAAATAAGCTTTATGTTTTTCAGTCTCGGATCATCTCTTAATTCCCAAAGTAACTGTGGAAAATCCATAATTTCCCCGCAAATATCCCTGTTAAGAATGGTTGCAAGGTCAAAGCGAAATCCGTCAACACCAATAATGTTTGACCAGTAATAAAGGCACTCAAGAATTAATTGCCTTGTTACATTGTGGGCGCATTTCAATGTGTTTCCACATCCGGAAAAATTCAAGTAGCTTCCGTCATTTTCAAGCAAATACCACTGTTCTGCCGCCAATGACTTTAAATGATCAACTGGACCATCTGCCCCAAATTCTGCTGTATGGTTAAAGACTACATCCAGCCAGATTTCAAGGCCTGCTTGATGGAATTCATCAACCATAGATTTAAATTCCTGCACAGAATCTTGAACATCTGCAGAGTAATTTTGTTTTGGTGCAAAAAACAACAGCGGTGAGTATCCCCAGTAGTTTAATAATGATTGCCTTTGTTTTGAGTTTGAATAAAGTGTCTCGTTTTCATCAAAATCAAAAACCGGGAGAAGCTCAATTGCAGTAACGCCAAGTGATTTTATATACGGAATGCAATCAACCAGACCCCGGTAAGTTCCGGAAAATGATGAATCTGTAAAGGTGCAAGAAGGGCTGCGTGTCATGCCTCGTACATGGCATTCGTAAACGATGCTATGCTCTTTTCTATGATTGGGACGTGGTGGACGGATAGGAGCGTTATCAGAAAACTGAGTTTCCGGAAAAATTACAGGCAATCTGCGCAGCCCATTAAACTTTTTTCCTGATTGACGTTTAATGATGGTGAGACTGTGATCATGTTTATCCACAGCAAATCCAAGAGGCATTCCCCATCTCTCTCCTCCACGGCTGTCCTTTGCATATGGATCGATAATAAAATGTGTGGAGCCGTCGGTTTTTTCTAATTGAATCAGATAAGCCAGAGATGTTGTTTCGGGACCATAAAATTCTGCTTCCCATCCCCATACATTTTCTGATTGAAAACTTAAATCCAGCTGAACGTCAGACAACAGGGCATGAGTATCTCCAGGCTGGGGCATGAAGTTTGGATAAAACAGATAGCGGATGGAAACTGTATCAGCTGCAGGAAGCCCAAATTGAATTCTGTTATTCAGCCAATGTCCGCCAATTACCGGTCTTGATAAGGGTCGGATTGAATGAAACATTGGTCAGTACAGGACAGAAACAGAAGATTTGATTAATGACCTGCAGCAGAAAACAATTTTTGCATTGCGTCCCGGGTTCCAGGAGAGGACGCAACAATCGGATTCCCTGAAATCAAACCATCATCTGCTAAAAAATCATTAGTCCACCCCCCGGTTTCCTGAACCATGCATAAACCAGCGAGACAGTCCCATGAATTTATCTTGTATTCATATATTCCAATATATCGTCCTGCGGCTACATAGGCTGTCATTAAAGCACATGAGCCAATGTCATGATAAACACCACCATTTTTGAACAAATAATCAAAAGCCTTCTGTGTGGCTTCAATAGAACTGTTAGGTGAATAACCCAACCCGACTATGCCTTCTGAAAGAGAAGTTGCCTTACTGGGCAGCATTGGCTGTCCGTTTAGAGTGGCTCCATGTCCACGATGTGCTGCAAATAATTCATCAGAACATGGTGAGTAAATAACACCTATCTCAATTCTGTTTTTTAAGACATAGGCAATAGATACGCACCATGATGGAATTCCATTTAAGAAGCAGCTTGTACCATCAATAGGATCAACCACCCAGATGCCCTCGGCATCCAAGTTTCTTGTTCCGCTTTCTTCTCCAAGAAATCCATCTTCAGGAAATAATTCTTCCAGTTTCCCTCGTATCATCTTTTCAACCTCATGGTCAGCTATACTCACCCAGTTCTGTGGCCCTTTTTTTTCTGTTTGAAGGTTTTTATTGGTCCTGAACCACTGCATTGCATATAAACCGGCATCTCTCGCCAGTACCTGGGCAGATTGGAATCGGTTCAGAATCGGCTGATCTCTAATTTTTCTCATCGGATGAAATCTGTTTCACAAATTTAGAGTCGTTTCTATATGTGATTAAGAGGTAAAAGTCTAAATTACGACCATATTTTTCATTCCAGCGAACGAGGGAATACATTATTGCAGTAACTTACAAGTTCCTGGAATCCTTCTTTCACTGGAACAACGATTTAAACATTTTAATCGAAAATGAATAATTTTTATCATTTCAATTTTTATCGCACTATTATGCATCTAATCTTACAATTCAAAAAGGTTTGTTTGCCAGCAATTTCTTCATCTGATCTTTGTATAATTGATTGTTTTTTTAATTCACAAAAAGCATCTTGTTCAAATAATAATGGATATTTTTCTTATCGGCAGCAGACTTTTTTAGTTAAAGTTAAATTATTTGTTTCTTTTTTATAGTTCGATTTGCTCCGATCATACATTTTGGCCGGAAATGTGAAGGTGTAATTGCTGGCTAAACTTCACAAAAGCAAATGTTCAGTAGTTTACGTAATAAAATATTGCTTGTCGTTTCTGTATGTGCGTCGATCACACTGCTGGGTTTTTTGGCAGTGTACTGGCTGACACTGGAACAGCAGAAGTCTTTGCAAAGGCATCACGATCTGCCTTCAATTTCCCAAACATGGTTTCAGCTTAATAACGGCATACATCGAGCAGCCCATGCACAACAGGCATGGTTGAATAACAGTGATTCAAAATTTCTCCAAGAGCGTGACATGTCCTGGGGGGAGCAAATACATCCTGCTTTCAATTTGCTTGGAAAGCTTTATAAGGATGCTCGGATATGGGAAGGAGAACGATCGGTAGAGCGGAGTGCTTTTTATGACTTGAGGTTAATGATCCTGGAACTGGAAAATTTGCAGCATAAAATTGTTTCACGTGCACAGCAACTTGGTCCAGAAAAAGCTCTGATTGCCTGGTCAGAAAATGAAAGGCCTCTGGTTCAGAATATCAGCAAGCAGGTTGAAATTCTCTTGCGCTGGCAAACTGATTTTGCACGTCAGCAAGATTCAAGTCTGAAACAGGGCTTGCTAGGACTGGGGATATGGATCTGGATAGTTGCCTCCATAGTCCTGCTGACGGTTTTTGTTTTAGCAGTTTTTTTTGCAAAACGAATCACTGATCCATTGAGAAAATTGAGAAATGCAGCACAGAAGGTAACCAGAGATTATTTTATTAACCAGAAAATCAAAGAAGCTGAAATACAGGGTAAGGTAGAAAAACCCCATGATAATTTGGATGAGGTGCAAACCCTGACCGACGCTTTTCAGAAAATGGAATCTGTCATCCGGGAGCGTACTGCATTGCTGGAAGCTTCAAATCGCAGGCTTGATCAAGCAAGTCGTGCCAAAGGGATGTATCTTATCAGCATGTCGCATGAATTGCGCACTCCTCTTAACGCAATAATAGGATTTGCGGAAGTTTTGCTTGAATCAGGAAGAGAGCAGTCGCTGTCTGAATATCAAGCTGATCGTCTACGCAGAATATTAAAAAGCGGGAAGCATCTACTGGAACTGATCAATTCACTTCTTGACCTCTCTAAAATTGAATCCGGACAAATGGAGTTGCAAAAAACAGAGTTTGATATAGAAAACTTGCTCAGGGACGTGATGGAATTATTGGAGCCGTTGATGCAGGAAAAGAGTCTGCACCATGAGCTTAATATTCAATCCAAACAGCAGATTATGCTTTATTCTGACTACGGCAAACTACGTCAGGTATTGATCAATCTGCTGGGGAATGCAATAAAATTTTCAGATCCTGAGGGGCAAATCGGGATCAATTACTGGAGAGATGAAACAGGCATTTCAATAGCAATTGAGGATAGCGGTTGTGGTATTGCCGAGGAGGAACAGCAGCAAATTTTTGAGGCATTCCATCAGGCGGAATCTTCCGCAGATAATCTGCAAAACGGCACAGGGCTCGGGCTGGCTCTTGCGAAAAGCCTGGTGGAACTTCTGGGCGGTTCAGTTTCAATAAAAAGCAAAAAAGGTACTGGGAGTACATTCACACTGCATTTTGACCACAAAGTGAATAGCCTTCCTTGAAGATTGGTTAAACATTCTTTTATGCAAAAACAGGAAAGCAGTTGATCAATTTTTTCAGGTCACAAAGTCTGGACAAGCAAATTGGGGCACTCTATGCCTTGCTGACTTACGGGTCATGGGGTTTGCTGCCGATTTACTGGAAGCTGCTTTACACTGCGTCAGCACTGGAAATATTGGCACACAGGATGTTGTGGTCGATGGTATTTGTATTTGGACTGCTGGCAGTACAGAAGCGCCTCAATGAAATTCTTGAGTTATTCAAATCACCAAAAAATATCTGGCTTCTGCTGCTGACAGCCTTCCTGCTTGGATGCAACTGGTTTGTTTACATTTATGCAGTAAATACTGATCAAGTAATTGAAGCCAGTCTGGGTTACTATATTAACCCATTACTAAATGTGTTGATGGGATTTATCTTTTTAAGAGAAAGATTGAACTTCCTTCAAAGTATGGCTTTGTGTTTAGCAGCACTAGGCGTTTTGAATTTTCTCTGGGATTTTGGATCACTGCCCTGGATCGCTCTTTCTCTTTCTTCTACTTTTGCTATTTATGGACTGGTGCGTAAAGTAATTCCTGTGAAACCACTGGTTGGCCTTTTGATTGAAACTGTTCTGCTTGCGCCGCTTGCAATAATAATGATCTCTATCTGGATGATTGATGGATCAGGTAGTTTTGGTAAACAGTGGGAAACAGATTTTTTACTAATTGGAGCAGGTGTGGTCACCTCACTTCCGCTGCTCTGGTTTGTAAACGCTGCCAAACGGCTGCGTTATACAACGATGGGATTTTTTCAGTATCTTTCACCATCCCTGAACCTGGTTTTAGGAATATTTCTTTACAATGAACCTTTCACTCAGGCACATATAATTACTTTTTCCTTAATCTGGTCTGGACTGGCTATTTTCTCGATTAATACATTCAATGAACAGCAGCCTGCCTAAATTATCTGTTTACAAAAAAAAAATTTAATCATCTTTAAAACAGAAAAATATGAAAATCTTTTACTTTGAATTATTTGGCCTGATCGGCTTCTTCATCTCCGGACTGATCTTCATAGTCTCAGGGCTGAGGAGTGGGGATTATCTTGCCGTTTCTGGAAGTATTATCTGGACCGTTGCATGTCTTCTCTGGTTGATTCCGGTGCTTTCAAGGCGGAACTCCCAAGACTAGAAATTCCGCAACAGGTCATTCCTGATATTCCTTGTCTCCAAGACAGGATTCCATGGAATCATCCATTGTATCCAGCAACGGAGAGGCTTAGGCTAGTGGGCACATTTAATGCGAATAGAAAGACACTAGCAAAAATAGAGGGAATTTTTTGTTATAATTTATGTTGGGTTGGATGTCATCTAATGACTTCAACCGAAGAAAATGAGGGTAGTTTTAACTTAATCCTAACAGTTTCTTTCTTTTTTCAGCCCAAGTACGAATTAAATTGTCAACGGCCAGTCCGATAAACGCAACACAAAGACCAAGTATTAATCCTTTACCGCCCCCTTTCAAATCTGATAAAGCTTTTAAAATATACTGTCCTAAATCTTCTGTTCCAATGAAAGCTCCAATAATTACCATAAATAATGCAAATACAACTGTTTGATTAATTCCTAGCATGACATGGGGGAATGCTAGAGGAAATTCAATATTTATTAATCTTTGCATCCGTGTTACGCCTGACATTGAACCCGCGTCATGTAAAGCTGGTGGGACACTGCGAAGTCCTTCAACAGTGTATCGTGTTGCAGGAATAGTTGCATAAATAATTACAGCAATTAGTACGGATGTATCAGTTACTCCAAAAAGCAACATGACGGGAATCAAATAAACAAAAGATGGAAAAGTCTGCAAGATATCACAAATTCCTAAAATAAATTTAGAGCTGTATTTATGTTGTGCACACAAAGAACCTACTATTATTCCAATTATAGACGATGCAATTACGCCAAAAGTCGCCATGTATGCTGTAACTAATGCTCTATCCCACCATGGGCTAAATGCAATAAATAATGTAAATCCTCCCACTACAAGTGCTGAACGAATGCCACCGATAATATAACCTGTGCCCATGACCAGAACGAAAGTCGCAACAATCGGCATCCTGAGATAGATAGCTCTCATTGGTTGTAATACATCTACAATTAACCATGTATTAAATATTTTTAAAGTTTGAAAAAAGGTATCCCATACCCAATCAACACCTGCATTCCAGAAATCTTCAGTTGATATTCCTTTGTTATGTGGAACCTCATACAAGTAATTAAATCCAGCTTTGAAAAACAAAGATCCAACAGAGGCAAGTATTACTCCAACTAATACTGCCCCAACAAACAATAATCCATATTTATGACGCTGAAAAAAAGTTAAGTTGGCAAAATAATCTGTTTGTTTATTTGCCCAGGCTAAAGACATTTTATCTAAAAGTACTGCAATTAAGCTAATGCAAACACCGGCTTCCAAAGCTAAACCAATTCTAAGTTGATTTAAGGCCAGTAGTAAATTCCAACCTAATCCCCTAGCACCTATAAATGATGCAATAACTGCCATTGCTAAGCATTGCATGATGACTTGGTTTACACCGATCAGAATATCTCGCCTGGCAGTTGGAATTAATACTTTAAATAAAAGTTGAAAATCGTTACAGCCATTCATTTTGCCAGCTTCAATAACTTCCGGAGAAACCTTCCTTAGTCCCAACATTGTTAAACGTACCATCGGCGGGGTTGCAAAAATTATTGTCGCAACTGCTCCAGCATGATCTCCAATTCCAAACAGCACCGTTATGGGAACCAGGTAGGCATAGTGTGGCATGGTCTGCATTACATTAAGCATAGGATTTAGTATTGCTTCTACCCGTTTATTTCGGTATGCCCAAATACCAAAAACCAGACCAAGTAAGAAAGAAATTGGTGCAGCAACCATTACAAATGAAAGAGTCTGCATTGAAGGTTTCCACTGACCAAATACAGAAATGTAAATCATTGTTATTGCTGCAAAAATTGCAAGGCCTCTCCCATTAAGTTTGTAACCTAATATTATTGCTCCTGCTGCAACAATGGTCCAAGGAAGTCCAGGTAACTCTGCCCATGGGTTTGCATCAATCCAATCCCAACTTGTAAATGCAACTACGGTCTCAACTCCTCCAATTAAAATTTCGCGAAAAGCTTGAATTAAAAAAAGCATAGAGGCAGAAATCATTCTGGTAATTTGCAGAATAAGTGGACGTGTATCATACTCATCAATTTCAGCGTCATAAATCTCAATTGGCATCCAGTCATTTAATAAGAAAAACATGGAGTCATTTACCCAAATTGGAAGCCATGCAAGTAGTGGAGGCAATCTCCATAAAGCACTATATTCAATGTATCTAACTTCTGTACCCAAAAAATTGTATGTAACTTGATTTGGGTCTTTTATGTGTTCTGCCTGAGCCCTTATAAATTTATAGTCTTCGGGTACATCTATCGCAAAACACAATGTAAAAAAAACAATTAACAAAAATGACCACTGAATTGGCTTTGGGTATTTTTTTAAAATTTCCATAAATTATGAATCCTCTTTTCTTGCACCAAATACAGTGTGAATTATTTTAGAAGGCTTCACTATTCCTACAGTTTTTTTATTAGAATCGATAACTTGTGCAGGCTTTTCCTGACTTAAAATTTGTTCAGCAACCTCTTCAATGATCGCATCTTGAGAAACTATTAAATCACTTAAATTTTGATCATCGCTAATCGGGTCCATTACAGCCTCTATTTTTAAGACTTTCTCTCTTGGGACTTCTTGAGTAAATTTTCTGACATATTCTGTTGCTGGATTTAATACAATGTTGTCTGAAGTATCTAATTGCTCAATTATGCCATCCTTCATTATTGCAATTCTATCTGCAAGTCTAAGGGCTTCGTCAAAATCATGTGTAATGAACATAATTGTTTTTTTTAAAACACCTTGCAGTCTTAAAAATTCATCTTGCATTTCTTTTCTGATTAAAGGGTCAAGAGCAGAAAATGGTTCATCTAAAAACCAAATATCAGGCTCAACGGCCAAGGATCTTGCAATACCTACACGCTGTTGCTGACCACCAGATAATTCTCTAGGAAAATAATTTTCTCTTCCATCAAGACCAACAAGTTTAACCATATCCATTGCTTTCGAAATACTATCTTCAGTTTTTATTCCTTTTATCTGTAAAGGAAAAGCAATGTTTTCTAAAACTGTTTTGTGAGGAAGAAGAGCAAAGCTTTGGAAAACCATTCCCATTTTATTTCTTCTTAACTCAATTAATTCTTTATTTTTCAAAGATAATAAATCTTGACCTTCAACAAAAATTTTGCCTGCTGTTGCATCTGTCAATCTTGATATACATCTAAGTAAAGTAGATTTTCCAGATCCGGATAATCCCATCACTACTAACATTTCTCCCTTTGAAACTTCAAAAGAAGCGTTGTTAACCCCTACGATGCAACCGGCTTCTTGAAAAGTTTGGGCATTAACATTTCCATTAGATTCTTGGAGCATTTTTTCCGCATTTGCCCCAAAAATTTTATAGACAGACTCGCATTTAATTACTGGTTGAGATAACATAAAATTTCTTCAATTTAATAAATTACAAAATTAAAATAAATATCCTCTATTTATTTTGTAAGCGCTCTAAAAATTTTTTATAAAATATACTCTTGTGTCTATACTGGTTTTTAAAAAACCTTTTGCTTCACCTGAAACTGTAATTGTATCACTCGTGCCATCTAAAGCCCTTATCGTATATTCTGCAAAACATTTTTTTGAAGAGCTATCCCATTTAACAGAATAATTATCAATTTTATTGCCATTATCCGTGTACAATTGCTGTGCTTTGTAGTTTGTAATGTTTGCTCCCATTATTGCACGTTGGGTTACGATTTTAGTATTTTTGCACATTGCTTCATATTCGCTAGCTGACAATTTGTGACCTTCACTGCTTTCAAAAAAATTTAATCTACCTTTAGGAAGTGAAGAAAGAACTTTTGTATTAATCTCTCCAGACTTATCACTCTCTGCAGCTTTATCACTCTCTGCAGCTTTATCACGCTCTCCAAAAGTAAAAATGTTCAAAATACTAAATATAATAATTATTGTAGCTGTTAATCCAACAAGGCCTATTATATTTTGAAAGCCTTCCGGAGTTTCTTTGTATTTTTTTAAATTAATTTTTAAAAACATTGTTCTATCTAATTCGGCTCAACTAATTCGCCGTTTTTCCAGATGCCTTTCTTAACTGTTCCATTTGCCAAAGTAAAAGTTCCTTGTCCATGCATGTTACCATCACGCCACTCACCCACGTATGTGGCTCCATCTGGAAAAGTCAAAGTCCCTTGTCCATGCCATTTACTATTATGAAACTCTCCCACATAAATGTATCCGTTTGGCCAGGTAACGGTCCCTTGTCCATGCTTTTTACCATTACGCCACTCACCAACGTATGTGGTTAAGTCTGTATAAGTCCAAGTCCCGTATCCATTGTTGCAGTCGCCATCAGTACAACCAGTTGAACGTGTAAATCCTATATTACAAAAAATCAAACTTACAAGTATAGATAGAAACAGCTTTTTCATGTCCTCTTATTTTACAAATTACACTATAACAAAAACAAAGCCCCCCCCAGGAGAGAAACCCGGGGGGGGCTAAGCTACTATTAACCCCCCAAGTAAATCACGGGGGTGTTAGAGATTAAAAAAAATTCAGATACTAAAGTTTAGTTGGTCCAGGGCTTCCAAACACCTTCATTGTCAGCAAGCCATTTTTTCGCAGCGTCTTCATGAGTCATTTTATCAGTGTCAACTAAATCTGCCATTGCACCAATTTGACTTGTTGTAAATGACATCTTTTTGAAGATCCTAGCTGCATGTGGATGAGTTTTAGGAAATTTATCATTCACCGCTTTTTTCAAATAACCATCAGGTGAACCACATTTTCCATCACCACCATCTGCTGGTCTGCAACCATCATAGTATGGAGGAAATTTAATAAATGTAAATCCCGCACCATCTGTAAAGTTTGGTGTCCAG
>ERZ651768.3463-NODE-3463-length-10552-cov-3.881623_pt1 | contig 10552 bp, 20 predicted proteins | sample MGYA00514754_ERZ651768 | MGnify/ENA metagenome assembly ERZ651768 | reverse complement strand
GCAATCCATGATTTCTCCGGATTTTGTAGGGCATACAGTAGCAGTACATAATGGAAATAAATTTATCCCTGTGTTTATTCATGAGAATATGGTTGGACATAAATTAGGAGAATTTGCTCCAACACGTACGTTTAGGCTACATTCTGGAGATAGGAAGAAATAATGGACGCTTACGCAGTGACAAAATACATAAAGCAATCTTCCAAGAAAGTAAGGAAGACCTTGGAATTAGTGAAAGGGCAAAAAGTTGAACCTGCTTTAAATATCTTACACTTTTCCAAGGAAAAAGCGGCATATGTTATAGAAAAAACACTTCGATCTGCATTATCAAATCTGATGCAAGGTGAAGAGGATCAGAATATATCCATTGGTAAAATTAGTATTAAAGAAGCATTCGTGAATGGAGGCCCAGCTCAACGAAGATTCAGAGCAAGGGCGCAGGGACGTGCATCAAGAATTCGAAAACCAACCAGTCATTTAACAATTGTAATAACCAATGGAAAAGATTAGGAGAAAATAGTGGGACAAAAAACAAACCCAATTGGTTTTCGATTATCTTTAAGAAGAAATTGGCGTTCAAGCTGGTTTGAAAAGGGCTCCTATAGTCAAAATTTAATGGAAGATATTCAAATTCGTAAATATATTTTAACTCGGTTAAATAATGCAGGGATCTCGAAAGTTGAAATCAGTCGTACATCTAAGGTAGTGACGGTGACGATTTTCACCGCACGCCCAGGTATTGTAATTGGTAGGGGCGGTGAAGAGGTAAATCATTTAAAAAAAGAATTGAATCAGCTGACTCCTAAAGATATCCAAGTCAATATTTCGGAAGTAAAAAGGCCTGAATTAAATGCATCTCTTGTAGGCTCTAATATTGCTCATCAACTAAAAAAGAAAATATCGTATCGCCGAGTTGTGAACAAGGTTCTTCAATCGACGATGAGAATGGGTGCAAAAGGAATTCGTATCAATGTCGCCGGAAGACTGGGTGGAGCAGAAATTGCTAGAAGCGAAAAATTTATGAATGGCAGTGTTCCCCTGCATACTCTGAGAGCCGATATAGATTATGCTTTAACGGAAGCTCATACAACTTATGGTGTTATCGGAATCAAAGTGTGGATTTGTCTTTAATAGTTAGCAGAATTTTAAAATGTTAGAACCGAAAAAAACAAAGTTTAGACGTCATCACCGAGGACATCGGAGAGGAATGGCTAAAAAAGGCGATTATGTAGCATTTGGCAGTTATGGTTTGAAAGCTGTAGAGAGTGGTTGGGTATCTGCACGTCAGATAGAATCTGCACGTATTACTATTTCTAAGGAAGTTAGAAAGGTAGGTAAAATGTGGATAAGAATATTTCCTGATAAACCCATCACTAAAAAACCAGCGGAAACTCGAATGGGAAAAGGTAAAGGTGCACCTGAATATTGGATAGCAGTTGTGAAACCCGGACGTATTTTATTTGAAATAGAGGGACTTTCTAAAGAAGTGGCTGAATTAGCATGTAGAAATGCCGGTCATAAACTTTCAATAAAAACAAAATTTGTTGGAAGAAGGGAATTTTGAAAATGAAAAATTCTCAATTAAACGAAATGACTAAAATGGAGTTGGAAACTAAGTTGACTGATAATATGGATGCATTACAAAACCTCCGATTTCAAAAAGCATTACAGCAAATTGAAAATCCCTTACAAATAAGAGTATTGAAGAGAGAAATTGCTCAAGTTAAAACAGTTTTGAGAGAATTGGAACTGGGAATTAGGAAAGAATTGACTGAATAAAATTCTATGGCAGAACACAGGCAAAGACAAACACTAACCGGGGAAGTGACCAGCACTCAAATGGAACAGACGGTGGTTGTAAAAGTTACCCGAAAAGTAAAACATCCTATGTACAAGAAGTTCATAAAGCGTTATAAAAAATATCTTGCACATACAGCTTCTGTTGTTCCTAAAAATGGTGATATTGTGAAGATCATTTCAACCAAACCTATAAGTAAAAGGAAACGGTGGCAGGTGAGTGAAATTATAAGGGAGTCATTGGATATGGGGGAGGTGTAGTGATTCAGCAGGAAACCAGATTAAGGGTAGCGGATAATAGCGGAGCAAAAGAAGTCCTTTGTTTCAAAGTTCTCGGAGGTAGTAAACGTCGGTATGCAACCATCGGAGATTTAATTGTGGTCACAGTAAAGAAAGCGCTCCCCAATGGTATAGTTAAAAAAGGACAAGTTGTGAGAGCAGTTATCGTACGTACAAGAAAGGAAATCCGCCGGAAGGATGGAAGTTATATTCGATTTGATGATAACGCAGCAGTATTGTTGACTGAAGCCGGTGAGCCGAGAGGTACTCGGATTTTTGGTCCAATTGCCCGTGAATTGAGGGAAGCGGGATTTATGAAAATTGTATCTATGGCACCTGAGGTTCTCTAATGAGAATAAAAAAAGGTATGAACGTACAAGTTACTAACGGTAATCACAAAGGACTGGAAGGGAAAGTGCTAAAGGTTTTTCCAAAGAATAACCGGGTGATCATAGAGGGAATTAATTTAATTAAACGGTCTTCAAGACCTACACAGGAAAATCCAGGGGGTGGATTTATTGAAAAGGAAGCGTCTTTGCACGAATCCAATGTTGTTGTCCTTCATAATGGGGAACCCACTAAGATTGGATATAAATTTTTGGATGACGGAACTAAGGTAAGAATTTCGAAAAAATCCGGTGGAGAGATTAACGGCTAAAACTGAGAACTATTATGGTTGAAGTAAAAAATAATAAATCAACTCCTTCAAAGAAGAAAAAAACTAAGGGAAAATCTCCTATCACTAAAAAACCGGCAGCCAAAAAAGGTGATGTTAGAGAGAAGAATGGGTATGCTCCCGCATTGAAAACATATTATAAAGATGTGATAATTGGAAATTTAACTAAAAAATTCAATTATTCAACTGTTATGGAGTGTCCCCGTATATCCAAAATTATATTAAATATGGGTGTTGGTGATGCAAAGGTCAATGCAAAATCTCTAAAGAGTGCAGTCAATGAATTGACAGCCATTTCAGGTCAAAAAGCAATCATTACGAAAGCCAAAACTGATATCTCTAATTTTAAAATAAGAAGGGGATTTCCCGTTGGGACCAAAGTGACCCTTCGAGCGAACCGAATGTACGAATTTTTAGAGAGACTCAATTCTATTGCGTTGCCAAGAACCAGGGATTTTACTGGATTATCTTTTAAATCATTTGACGGTCAAGGAAATTATAATTTTGGTATTAAAGAGCAAATTGTGTTTACAGAAATTCATTATGATGATATTGATACAATTCGCGGGTTGGATATTGCGATCAATACCACAGCATCCACGGATGAAGAATGCTATTGGCTTTTAAAGGAATTTGGATTTCCCCTGAGAGAAAAACCAGTTAAAAATCAAGCAGAAAGGGAATCAGTTTAATGGCAAAAAAATCAAAAGTAGTCCGAGAAATTCATTTAAGAAAAATGGTTGAAAAATACTCCTCAAGAAGAAAAGAATTAAAAGCACATCTAAAAGATCCAAAGCTTAGTTTAGAAGAGAAACAAAAAGTTAGGGACGAACTTCACAAGTTACCCAAACGCTCTAATCCAAACCGGATTACAAACAGGTGTTTTTTAACAGGGAGACCCAAAGGATATCTTCGAAAATTTGGTTTATCTCGGATTGTGGTTCGTGAAATGGCACTAAGGGGAGAAATCCCCGGAGTGACTAAGGCGAGTTGGTAGGAATAGTATTATGTCAATGACAGATCCAATTGCTGATTTTCTCACCAGAATTAGGAATGGTTTTATGGCTGAAAAAAGATGGGTGGACATTCCTTCATCCGGAATGAAAAAACGCATTGCTTTTGTGCTTAAGGAAGAACACTATATTAAGGATTTTATATTTATTTTCTCAGGAGAAAAAGAGTCCATTAGAGTTTTTCTGAAATATGATGTCCATGGAGAACCTGTTATATCTGGAATTAAAAGACAAAGCAAACCCGGTTGCAGAGTGTACGTGAATGTTCATAATATTCCAAAAGTGTTGGATGGATTGGGCATTGCTATTTTATCTACTTCAAAAGGAATTTTATCAAATAAAACTGCTCGAAAATTAAATGTAGGTGGTGAATATCTTTGTAGTGTATGGTAAGATTATGTCAAGAATAGGTCAAAAAACAATTCAAATCCCCGAATCCGTGTCGTTTTCTTTAAATAATGGTACAGCCAGGATTTCGGGCCCACAAGGAGAATTAGAAGTACTAATTATCAAAGGTATAGATGTTAAGTCGAATGATAATAAAATAACAGTTTCCCGGTCTTCTGAGGAAAGAAAATATCGAGCCATGCATGGTACCGTACGGCAATTGATTTCCAATGCGGTTAAAGGGGTGTCAGTTGGATTTGCAAAGGAATTGGAGCTCAGAGGAGTTGGCTATCAGGCAAATATGCAGGGTAATAGACTACATCTGCAACTTGGATTTTCACATGATATATTATTTGAAACACCGGAAGGAATTAACATTAGAGCAAATCGAACGGAAATTTCCGTAACCGGATATGATAAACAATTAGTAGGTGAGGTGGCTGCTAAAATTCGTTCATTCAGAAAACCTGAACCTTATAAAGGGAAAGGAATTCGATATAAGGGTGAATATGTAAGGCAGAAACAAGGAAAAACTGTAGGCGGGGATGTTTCGTGAGTGAATTAAGACGAAAAAAGAGTAGACTCCAACGAAGAAGAAATAGGAGTAAAGGACTGTCAAAACAATTGGTGGACAGGTTTAGACTTTGCGTCTATCGTAGTAATAGACATATTGAAGCCCAAATCATAAATGATAGGGAAGGGAAAACGGTCGTATCTGCATCTTCAAATAATCAATCATTGAAAAAAATAATTGGGTCGGCTGATTCTAAAATAAAGTGTGCAAATATTGTGGGTAAGGCCTTAGCTGAAAGAGCAAAAGAAGGAAAAATAACCAGGGTAATATTTGACAGAAATGGGTTTCCGTTTCACGGCAGGGTTAAATCTTTAGCTGATGGAGCTCGAGAAGGGGGCCTTAATTTTTAACCAAAAATTGGTTTTACATTTATGATTAATCCAACAGAACTTGATTTACAAGAAGAAGTCGTTGTTAAAATAAAACGGGTTTCAAAGGTAACATCCAGAGGAAAACGTCTACGATTTTCTGCATTGGTGGTTATCGGTGATGGCAAAGGACATGTAGGAATGGGTATGGGTAAGGCAAATGAAGTAGTTTCTGCAATTACTAAATCAAAGGAAAATGCTAAACAAAATCTGTTTAGAGCACCACTGATTAATGGAACTATTCCTCATAAAATTATCGGAAAACATTGTGCCAGCAAGGTAATGTTAAAACCTGCGTCTCCAGGGACCGGGATTATTGCTGGTGCAGCGGTCAGAGCAGTAATGGAACAGATGGGGGTCGAAAATATTCTCACTAAAATTACCGGTTCCAATAATCTTTTGAATGTTGTGCGAGCTACTATCGATGCATTGAAGAATCTAGAAGATGTAGTCAGTGTTGCAGCCAAAAGAGGAATAACCATTAAGGAAGTTTACAATTAAATTATTCCTAAAAAGAAATCCATGTTGAAAATTACTCAAATTCGAAGTAAAATAGGGTATAAACCAAAAGCCAGAGCAACTTTAGAAGCTTTAGGTCTTCGGAAAATACATCAGACGGTAGAGCTCCCTGATATTCCATCCGTTAGAGGAATGATTCAAAAGATTGATTATTTGTTAAAGGTGGAGGAATCTAAATGAGACTGGGTGAATTACATCCTCCTGAAGGATCCACAAAAACTTCGAAGAGAAAAGGAAAGGGAAAAGGCTCAGGTTTGGGAAAAACTGCCGGTAGAGGGCACAAAGGTGCGGGACAAAGGAGTGGAAATAAACATCGTCCTTGGTATGAAGGCGGTCAAATGCCGCTGGCACGTAGACTGCCAAAACGGGGGTTTACAAATCATATTTTTAAGAAAGAATTCCAAATTGTAAATCTCGAAGATCTGTCAGATATAAAAGTAAAAAATATCAACCCGGAAGTTTTGATTTCAAAGGGGAAAATAAAAACTCTTAAAAAAAAGGTAAAAATTCTTGGAACAGGAGAGATTGAAACTCCTTTAAATTTAAAAGCACATGCGTTTAGTCAATCTGCTCGGGAGAAGATTGAAAAAGCAGGTGGAACTACTGAAAAATTGTGTTAGAAAAAATTAAAAATATCATAAATATTCCGGAATTGCGTACCAGGATATTATTTACTTTGGGTATACTCATCGTTGTCCGTTTAGGTGCACATATTCCTATCCCCGGTATAGATGGAGAAGCTCTAGGTTCAGCTATTCAGAATTTTCAAAACACCCTGTTTGGACTGTATGATTTGTTTGCAGGGGGTGCTTTCCAAAAAGCAACTCTTTTTGCTTTGGGAATTATGCCATATATCTCCGCCTCTATTATTATTCAGTTGATGGGCGCAGTACTTCCTTATTTTCAAAGATTGCAGAAAGAGGGTGAAGAAGGACGGAAAAAAATTACTCAAATTACACGATATGGTACCGTTCTAATCTCCACCTTGCAAGCTTATGGAGTTGCAATATTTTTGGAAAGTATGACTGCTTCTGTTCAAGGAGGAGTCATGCAGGTTGTTCCAAATCCTGGTTTATTATTCAAATTCACGGCAATAGTCAGTTTAGTCACTGGAACTATTTTGATGATGTGGATGGGAGAACGGATAACTGAAAGAGGGATAGGGAATGGAATTTCTCTTATCATTATGGTTGGAATTTTATCCAGTTTTCCAAATGTTGTGTTGGGTGAGGTGACCTATATTCAACAGGGTATCAGAGGATTTTTATCTGAGGTCATATTGGTTGGGGTTATGTTTGTTATCGTGGGGTTTGTAGTTTTATTGACCCAAGGCACCCGAAAAATTCCGGTACAATATGCAAAACGTGTTGTGGGAAGAAAAATTTACGGAGGACAATCTACTCATATTCCAATGAAAGTGAATACAGCTGGAGTTATGCCCATTATTTTTGCTCAATCCGTCATGTTTATCCCCACAACAGTGGCAACTTTTTTCAGTGCATCTGAATTTATGCAAAATGTGATGCGCTGGTTTTCATTTGACCATCCTTTTTATTGGTGTGTTTTTGGTATTATGATTATCTTTTTTACCTATTTTTATACAGCCATTGCATTTGATCCGGTTCAGGTGTCATCCACCATGAAGCAGCAAGGTGGTTTTATTCCTGGGGTGCGTCCCGGAAAAAAAACAGCGGAATTTATTGATAATATTCTTACACGAGTTACCTTGCCCGGTTCAATATTTTTAGCTTTTATCGCTATTTTTCCATATATCATTATGAATGCCATGGATGTTGGTTATGATCTCGCTTCTTTTTTTGGAGGGACGAGTTTATTGATTATAGTTGGTGTAGCATTGGATACATTACAACAGATTGAATCCCATCTAATGATGAGGCATTATGATGGATTTTTAGCGAAAGGAAGAATTCGTGGAAGGAGGCGTTCGTAATGGTCCGGATTAGAACCAATCGAGAAATTCAACTGATTACTGAAAGTTGTCAAATTGTGGCAGATACACTTGAAAAATTATCAGCAGAGATGATACCCGGAAAATCCATTCTTGAACTAGACCGAATAGCTGAGGAATATATTCGGAGCCAAAATGCTAGACCTGCATTTAAAGGATATAGAGGATATCCATCTACACTTTGTGTATCTGTGGATGATGAGGTAGTTCATGGGATTCCTAATGAAAGGTTTTTGAAGGAAGGACAAATTGTAGGCGTAGATTGCGGCGCCGAAAAAATGGGATATTATGGAGATCATGCACGGACTTTTGCTATTGGTGAAGTTTCAGAAGAAAAGAAAAAATTAATGGAAGTGACCCACGAATCTCTCATGAGAGGAATTCAATCTGCCCAGGTTGGAAATCATGTCTCTGACATTGGTTACACAATTCAATCTTATGTCGAATCCTTCGGATATTCTGTAGTTAGGGAACTGGTGGGGCATGGTATCGGCACTCAATTACATGAAGACCCACAGATTCCTAATTATGGTGTTCCTAGACAGGGTCACAAACTTCAGGAAGGAATGTGTATCGCAATTGAACCAATGATTAATTTGGGTGTTAAAGAAATTATTACTGATAAAGATGGTTGGACAATTCGCACAGCTGATGGAAAATCAAGTGCACATTTTGAACATACTATTACAATTACATCAGGGAAAGCTGTCATTTTGAGTGAGAGTTCAAAGAAGGTCGGATTAAACTTAATCAATCAATAGGAGATCATTGTGAAAGTAAGACCCTCAGTCAAGAAATTATGCTCAAAATGTAAAATCATTAAACGGAAGGGTGTAGTTATGGTTATCTGTGAAATCCCAAAACACAAACAACGTCAAGGATAGAAAAAGTTATGGCGCGAATAGCAGGGGTCGACATTCCAAGAAATAAAAAAGTTGCATACTCATTAAGATATGTGTATGGAATTGGATATTCACAAGCTATAAATATTTGTGATAAAGCCGGAGTCAAACTTGATACACGGGTACAAGATTTAAAGGAAAAAGAGGTTATGGCTGTTCGAAAAGCCATAACAGATTTGGAAATCAAAGTAGAAGGTGAACTTCGTTCCGAAGTAGCGATGAATGTTAAAAGATTGAAGGATATTGGTACTTATAGAGGATTGAGGCATCGACGTGGTTTACCTGTAAATGGTCAAAGAACAAAGACAAACGCCCGAACTCGTAAAGGGAAGAAAAAGACGGTGGGAATGGGTAAAAAAACAGTGAAAGCAGAATAATTCAATGGCAAAAAACAGTAATATAAAAAGAAAGAAGAAAAAGAAATCTATAACTGATCCAGCTGGTGTTGCTCATATAAAGGCAACATTCAATAACACCCATATTACGGTGACAGATAAATTGGGTAACGTACTGGTGTGGGAAAAAGCAGGAACTTCAGGGTTTAAGGGATCTCGAAAAAGCACTGCATTTGCTGCCACATTGGCTGCAGAAAAAGTAGCGAATGAAGCCATTAATCTGGGGTTAACATCTGTTGCTGTACGGGTAAAAGGACCAGGTTCAGGAAGGGAATCATCCATACGGGCATTAGCGGTTGCCGGATTACAAATAACATCTATTAGGGACGTTACACCTTTACCTCACAATGGATGTCGTCCACCTAAAAGACGCCGTGTTTAATCAGAGACGGAGAATATAATGGCAAAAAACCAAGTAGCAAGAGGGAAGCTGGTTCGGAAATTCGGAGCGAATATATTTGGAAATCCAAAATATGATAAATTATTAAATCGAAAACCATATTCACCCGGGCAACATGGGCAATCACGAAGATCTCGGCTATCAAATTTTGGATTACAACTTAAAGAAAAACAGAAAATAAAATTTATGTACGGATTGTTAGAAAAACAATTTAGCAATTGTTTTGAAAAAGCGGATAAAATGAAGGGTGAAACTGGAACAAATCTTTTACAGTTGTTGGAACGAAGACTTGATAATATTGTTTATAGGTTAGGATTTGCTCCTACACGACCATCGGGGAGACAATTAGTCAGTCACGGACATTTTTTAGTAAATGGAAAAAAAGTAAATATTCCTTCAGCTTTTGTAAAAAAGGGGGATGTAATCCAGGTACGGGATAAAAGTAAAAAAATGGATATCATTTTGGAATCAGTTAAAAGAATAAAGGGAGACCTTGACATTTCATGGCTTGAGTTGGACAAAGCAAAAATGCAGGGGACTATTCTTGATATTCCAGAAAGAGATCAAATGGATCAGACACTAAATGACCGTTTAGTGGTTGAACTTTATTCAAAATAATAATAATTACAGAGGATTATAAATGAGTAATGCTATGGATTTAAAATTGAATGTAGATACTATTTCATCTACGGATACATATGGAAAATTTATTTTCCAACCCTTAGACCGTGGTTTTGGGATTACTTTAGGGAATGCCCTGAGGCGGGTTTTATTAACCAGTATTCCCGGAGCCGCAATCACTAATGTAAAAATGGATGGTGTTTTGCATGAGTTCTCCACTATAAAAGGAATTAAGGAAGATGTTGCGGATATTATCATGAATTTAAAAGGAGTTCGCTTTAAATTATTTGAAAATAAACCCGACAAAGTTCATATACAATTATCCGGGAAACATGTGTTCACTGCCAAAGATATCCAAGAAAAAAGTGACCAATTTGAAATCCTAAATTCTGATCATTATATTACGGAAGTGAATGATGAAGGTAAAATTGACATGGAATTGTGGTTAGGCGTAGGAAAGGGATATGTAAGTAGTGAAGAGAATGAAATACCCAACGCATCCATCGGAATGATATCCATTGATAGTATTTTTAATCCGGTTACAAAAGTAACATTTAGCACAAATCCTTTACCAGGGGCCAAAGAGGATCAGGAAATTCTGTCTATTGAAATTTTCACTGACGGATCTATTAGTTCTAAAGATGCTATTAGT
>ERZ651768.3457-NODE-3457-length-10564-cov-8.208639_pt1 | contig 10564 bp, 6 predicted proteins | sample MGYA00514754_ERZ651768 | MGnify/ENA metagenome assembly ERZ651768 | reverse complement strand
AGGCTTATCTCCCCCAAGAGTTCACATCGACGGGGAGGTTTGGCACCTCGATGTCGGCTCATCACATCCTGGGGCTGAAGAAGGTCCCAAGGGTTGGGCTGTTCGCCCATTAAAGTGGTACGTGAGCTGGGTTCAGAACGTCGTAAGACAGTTCGGTCCCTATCCGCCGTGGGCGCAGGAAACTTGAGGGATGCTGTTCCTAGTACGAGAGGACCGGAACGGACGAACCTCTGGTGCACCAGTTGTCTCATCAGAGGCACAGCTGGGTAGCTACGTTCGGGTGGGATAAGCGCTGAAAGCATATAAGTGCGAAACCCTTCCCAAGATAAGGTTTCCCTTCCCCTTTAGGGGAGTGAAGGTCCCCTGTAGACGACAGGGTTGATAGGTCACAGGTGTAAGGTCAGTAATGGCTTCAGCCGAGTGATACTAATTGACCGTCAGGCTTTACCAAATCTTTAGTTTTCTTGAACGATTCGTTGCTTTCTAACCATAATTTTTCTCTCGGTGACCATAGCGCGGGGGATCACCCGATCCCATTCCGAACTCGGTAGTTAAGCCCCGCAGCGCCGATGGTACTGCCCTGGTAACGGGGTGGGAGAGTAGGTCGTCGCCGGAGACTTTTCGAAAGCCTCCGTTTTTTCGGAGGCTTTCTTTTTTTTGGAGACTGAAACAATACTAACTATTTTACGAGGAAATTGTTGGTTTGTCTTGGCATCGTAAATATATTCGTATAGGAGTAGGAGGTTTCCTCTAAGATGAGGTGTGATTTCAATCACAACAACATTCGAATCTGTTAGCTAAAATATGAGTTGATATGAGAAAAAAACTTATTCGTTATACCGGTTCTCTTCTTTTCTTGGTCTCATTGCTACCCGCTCAGTCTGTGAAGCTGGTGCCTGATCCCGGTTTCGTTCCTTACGCTACCTATTACATCAGTTCTATTGATCTGGCCACTGGCGCCAGTGATGTTCAATTTTTCGGATTTCGCATGGCAGAAGAGTCTGGTGACTATACCTCGAAGGAAGTGTGGGCATCGCTGGAGTTTGAAGTGTCTTTGTTATCCCGGTCACTCGGTATCACCGAACCTACAACGGTGATAAAAATGCGGACAGCACCATTCAAGATGGAAGCTGATGTACGAATTTCAAACACCTCACTTTCCGTACAGACAACCTCTCTTTTCGATATGGCGGTGCCGCCGAATGAGATACCACTTTCCGCAAGATTGATCGAGTCTATTGACATTGGCAAGTTCGAGGATCTTCTAAGTGCTGTAGTTACCACAGGTAAACTTGCCGATGGTAATTATACCTTCCGAGTGTTGGTGCGTTCGGGTACATCTTCGGACGAAGGGAGTTTGATAGTTTCTGATGAGGTTATTGAAACTATTGTTGTTACCACGCCCACCTCTCTTAATCTTCTGGGCCCGGGGGGTGCCTTGGCTGATACCTCCCAGAACGTCATCTTTTCGTCCTATCCTATTTTTCAATGGGAGACTGAGCCGTGCCCAGGCTGTGAGTCGTTCATCCGTGTAGCGAAATTCGACTCCGAATCGCACAGTTCTCCCGAAGAAGCTATTCAGGATGTAACAATCCTGCCCATGGATCAAACCAAAGGGTGGGAGCCTGTCGGATTAGCCACCAATTTTCAATACCCTCTATCCGATGCAATTGATCTTGAACCGGGTGAAATGTATGTTTGGCAAGTACAGAAAAAACTGCCTACCACGGAGGGGACCGATGCCTTTACAAGCCCCATTTTCGCTTTCAAACTGGCTGACCTAACAGAGACACCCACAACCGGATTTGATGTAATGCATCCTGTCTTACAGCAATTGATGGAGTTGATGGGTGAGGGTCAGTTCAACGCATATTTTGGACCTGACGGTGATCTCAACGGCTTTGATCCAGCAGGCACTTATGTTATAAACGGCATGGAAGTGTCCGTCGATGAAATTTTCAAAGTGCTCCGACAGTTCAGTGAAGGATCCAGTAGTATTATCAGCATTTCGGTACAATGAGAACCCTCCTTTCACAAAGATTTCTGAACATTCTTTTGATTGTTGGTTTTTTGTTGTCAGAGACTCTCTTTTCTCAGCCAGTGGCCGTTGTGACGAAGGTTAAAGGGAATGTGGAAGTTCGCCACGGGGATTCAGGTGCTTCCTTTAATGTGGCAAAAGCCGGTGAACTCCTGAAAGATGAAGATTTTGTCCGCACAGGGGCCAGCGCCTTTGCTGTACTTATCTATCTTGATGATAAGAGTATGGTGAAATTGAAGGGCAATACAAATCTATCAATCCGTGGCAAGCGCGTTGGTAAAGGTCTTGAAAAAAATCTTGAATTAACCGGAGGGACGGTAAAGGCAGTAGTATCCAAACAACGTCGCGGGGAGTTCAAAATTACCTCGCCAACAAGTGTGGCGTCTGTGAAGGGGACTTCTTTTTGGATGATTACTAACAGTCAGACCGGTGACGCTGTTTATAATGAGGAAGGGGTTGTCCAACTTACGAACTTAGCTACTGGTGATATCGTAGATCTGCTAGAGAATCAGACCGGTCTCTCAACGCCTGACGGTGGTTTGACTGTTTCAACCACCATTGCCTCAGATATCCCTGAGGATGAGGATGATCCGGATGATGTACCTAAGGAACTGAGGATCATCATGACGGGGCCTGACGGACAAGAAAAAGTGTTGATCATTAAATACAATTGATCAATCTTTCACAGTTCTAAATTCATTATTACCTGGTCTTAATAATCTTTTTGAATGATACGTATATCTAATTATACTCTCTTTCTAGTTTTGTTTTCTAGTTTTACTCTCCATGCACAATCCCCGGGTAGAGTTCTCCATGTTCCTCCCGCTGGTGCGGTGGCCGGTCAACCTGTTGAACTTGAGGTTATTCTTGATGGTCCCGGGCAGGTGATGGAGGCGCGGTTGTATCACCGCGTCGAAGGTCAGTCTGGGTATCAAGAGCAGGATATGGTATATATCAGATCGGCTTGGCACGGTACTGTCCCAGGTCATCTTGTCTCGGAGGAGGGGTTGGAATATGCATTTGTATTCTATCTTTCAAACGGTTCCTCATTGGGGTTTCCTGAAGAAGATCCACTTTCATCGCCTATGTTTGTTAATGTAGCGCCGGCACCGGCCAAGCCGTTACCCACCTGGTCGCCTGTTCAACAGTCCGGTCCTCGGCTCGTTTCACAAGCGCTTGTTCTAAGTCCTGGTGAAGGGGAGGTTGTACCGCAAAATGATGTTTTGCTGGCCGTTTCTTTCTTCAACGTGGACGGCGTGGATCCGAATCGGGTTCGGTTTTATATTGATGATCAGGATGTGACGGACAACGCAGAAGTCTCCGCAGATATAGCAACTTACGTAGCGCCGGAGCTCGGAGTTGGTTTACATACCGCCAGAGTCGAAATGGTGAATATGTACGATTATGAACTGGAACCGACCATTTGGACATTTGCTGTAGGGGGAAAAGGTTCACAAATTGCAGTAGCAGCGGCTGAATTTGCGTATTCCGGAAAAATGAGATCGGACTTTTCTCTCAATCAGGTGAGTGGCACCACCCTTTCGGTGGGTGAAACCGCAACCACTCTTGAAGGTGGTTGGGAATGGTTCAAAGTGAAGGCTGATATCAAACGTTCAACCCAAGAGAGCCCTTTTACGCAGCCAAAGAACAGACTCTCGCTTACAGTTCGTTCCAGCGATTTTATTACCATTCGGATGGGTGATTTTACACCTGTGCTTTCACCCTATCTTGTTGAGGGAAAGCGTGTGCGCGGTATGGGGACAGATATCAATCTAAAATGGTTACGTCTACAGACGGTGAGTGGTGAACTGGAGCGGCCAATCCAGGGATACCTTACAGAGGATAGATCTTATAAAATCACCGATATCACAACCGATTCTACGGGTCTACCTCTTTACATACTGGACAGGCGGGGTTACACCTTTGCCCGACAATATATGGCTGGGCGGTTGGGGATTAATCTGTTCAACCGGGTACATTTTGGTGTTTTTGGACAAAAGGCAAAGGATGAGAAAGGCTCTATTCTTCCACAGTTGAATTCCGCAAATTTTGGGGTGGGTGATTGGCAAAACTCTATCTCCGTGGCTGGGATCGATTCCGGGGTTTACACTTTCTCAGATTTTGTGACAGCCCTTGAAGGGATAGGATCATATGAGCTAGCCAAGAAAAACTGGGGTGGCGAAAAGCCGATGGACAATATTGTTGGCGGGTTCGATTTCGGATTCAGTTTTGATGACCGCCACCTGGTTTTTGAATCTGCATGGGCAATGAGTATGCTTAACAGGAACATCTGGGATGGTGCCATGAGCATTGCCGATCTGGACACTGCCCTTGATGATAATTTGGACGGTTATATAATGAGCTCATACGAGGACAGCATTAGGACTGGTGGAATTTCAACTGAAGGACTACCTGACCCTAGTAGTTATGAGGATATTTTTGTTGCAAACATTTATATGACACCTCTTGTGCCCATCGATTATCAGGCGTTGGAAGAAAGCCCTATGGCCGCGTTGATGAACATGCCTTCATCCGCTTATAATATGAAGATTCGCGGATTCTACTATGGCAACACAATGGAGATGAAATATTCTCAGGTGGGGCCGGAGTTCAGCTCCTTGGCTAACCCTTATCTGCCTTCGAACCTGAGAGAATTCATCTTCAGTGATCGTTTCAGGGTTTTTGATAATAAACTTTCTCTGGGGTTCGAATACAAAAGCCGCAACAATAAGATTCTCCGGACGGTTGTTGATCCGTACAAACAGAAGACAAGCACCACTACCATGGCATTCTCCCCTGGTGCAGGCATGACCTCTTTTTCAGGGAGCTTTCAGACTGTTTACCGGACTAATGAAAAAACAACGCTGGATACATTGATCTTTACGAGCTACACTGGTAAAGACTCCATCTCATTCAAAGACAACCGGGAAGATACAAAGACCAGCAACCGGTTTTTTTCGGTGAATGTGCCTATGAATAGAAATGGACGAAGTTTCAACTTTCTTTTAACGTACAATGCCATTGGTGTTGAAGATCAGCTGGAAGCAGAACGGACTTCAGACTATGCACAGAAAGCAGCTAATTCGGAGGCGATCTCGTTTGTTACATCGACGAAGTTTACCAGTCCTCTCCAGACCACGTTAACCCTTTCCCGTTACAAAGTTCAAATCCCTTTGCCGTCAAGCGTCAATGTTAGCGAGAATGAATCCCGGCTTACCACAGTGGGCGGCAACGCATCCTATGGATTGTGGGGAGGCAAGGCGAAGCTGTCAGGGGGAATTTCCCTTTTGAATGCTACGGGGATTTCCCAATTCACTTTTATAGGACTCAGCGGAGGCGGAGAGCTGAAACCATTCGGTTCATTGGCGTTGCGGGCTTCTGTTTCAACCAAAATCAAATCGACAGACGAAGGAACCGAAGTGGGAACATTGGCTGTGAAATTGTCAGCCAATTACTTATTTTAGCTTTTGTGCTAATTTCCTTCCCACATGAATACAATTCTTGAGCTGTTAAAGAAACAGGCCGTTGGCCTCGGTATAACTTTAGGTTCTCTTTTTCTCGTTTTTTTTCTTCATAGTAGAGGTGCTTTTGATACCTTCGAACTAAAGGTTATCGATCTTGCTTTTAAGACACGAGGCCCTCTATCTGGTTGGATAGCACGTCAAGAGATACCGAAAGACAGCCTCGATGTTGTGTTGGTGGATGTGGATGACGAAAGTTACCGGCTGGTACCGTGGACGTGGCCTTATCCCCGGGGTGTGTGGGGAATGGTGGTAAGGAACCTGTCGAAAGCGGGAGCAAAAGTGATCGCTTTTGATATTCAGTTTGACGCACCCGACAGACAGTCGGAATACCTCAAGGAGATTCGATCCAATCTTCAGGCGCGAGGTCTGAGTGAATTGGTACCGGCACACGGGGACAGCGTATTCGCCGAAGCTATCAGGGAGGCGCAATCCAACGGCACATCTGTTATCCTTGCCTCAAAGCTCGTTCAAGAGCCGACCCGGATTCCACCACAGTATATTCAGTTTCCCAACGCCATTCTGCAGTCTGGAAATGCAGATTATGGTCTAGTGAATGAGGACCCTGATACAGATGGTTTTTCAAGGCAGTATTATACTTTTATGGAAATTGAGGAGTCCGACACGTTATATCCAACTATCGGTTTGAAGGCTGTCCAAAATTTTCTAGATATTCCAAATACAACGATACCTTTTTACAGCGAAGATGCAACGAAACTTTCTTATGGACCTTTAGAGATCCCCATGTTTAGCTATCCTGGTCGTTTTCTGGTTAACATATACGGTCCTAGATCTTCAGGAAATATTGAAGGTTACGAGGCTTGGAAGACTTTTAATCGATATCCTCTCTCAAACGTTGTTGATGTGGGAGATGTCGATCTTAACGATTTTAATGAAGATACAGACTGGATGAGCCAGTTTCTTCCCGGAGAAATTCCTCAATGGCTGAAAGAGATTGAAGACCCTGAGACCAAGGCTCAATTAATGGAAGAACTTAGTTTAGGAACAGATTTCGACATTACACAATCGCCTTTCTACAACAAGATTGTCCTCATTGGCGTCTCCGTAGAGGTGCTCCACGATTTCAAACAGACTTCTTTTTTTACCTTTGCCGGCAAGCAGAATCTCTTACCTGGGGTAGAATTTCACGCCAATGCAATTCAGACCCTGCTAGATGAAAATTTCATTGACGTCTATGGTGGGGAGATAAGTTGGTCTAGTGATTCACGCGCCGCACATATCCTGCTGATCGCTGGTTTATCCATATTTGCTTATCTATTTATATCGTTTTTAAACCCGTTGTTGGCTGGTGTTTGTATTATAGTGGAGATCCTTGTTTTTCTTAGTTATGCCATAGGTGCTTTCACGAGCGATTCGCTTTGGCTTTTGAAGACTCTGACCGGGAATTGGAGTAGCATCAACGTACCCGGTTTGCACGCTTCAACTTTGGTGCTTGTGGTTGCACCTATTTTCGGTGTATTTATTACATACACCAGTAATGTTTTGTACCGAATTATCGTTGAACAGAAGGATAAACGGTTCCTGAAAAACACCTTCGGTACGTATGTTTCACCTGACCTAATTGATCAGATGTATGATTCGAAACAGGAGCCTAAACTTGGTGGAGAAGCCGGTTATAACACTGCATTCTTCTCAGATATCCAGAGCTTCTCTTTATTTTCTGAAGTGCTAGAGCCAGAGCGAATGGTGGCATTGATGAACGAATATCTCACAGAAATGACGGATATTCTTCTCGATCACCACGCCACTCTGGATAAGTACATCGGTGACGCCATAGTGGCTTTCTACGGTGCACCTGTTCCTGTGGATGACCACGAATATCTTGCCTGCATTACCTCTCTTGCCATGGAAAATCATCTCAGTGATCTCCGTCAGAAATGGGCTGAATCGGGCGATTGGCCTGATATTGTTCACAATATGCGTCACCGCGTAGGACTCAATTCCGGTGACATGGTGACAGGCAACATGGGTTCCAATATGCGGATGAACTATACCATGATGGGTGATACTGTAAATATTGCCGCCCGGTTGGAGGCATCGGCTAAACAGTACGGTATCTACATTCAGGTGGCTGAGAATACGTACAACGCCGTCAAAGACAGATTTGAATGGCGATTCCTGGATAATGTTCGTGTTAAGGGAAAGACGCAGCCTGTAAAGGTTTTCGAGCTGTTGGCAGAGAAGGGGAAACTGAGCGAAGAGTACTCTAAACTGATACCGGTATTTAATGAAGGTATCAATTTTTATCTCAAACAGAAGTGGGATAAAGGTCTGAAGGCCTTTAAGGAAGCCGAGACGATGGAAGAAATATTTCCCACCCGGCCCACGAACCCCAGTGCCGTCTATATTGAACGTTGTGAATACTTAAAGGCGAATCCGCCCGGTGATGACTGGGACGGCGTCTGGACGTTGACCCAAAAGTAGGATTTGCTGAGAAACCATCCGGCAGACAATTAATATCTGTCTATTACTAACCTCTAGACGATGAATTCAACTCTCCGTGGCAGTATTCTCTGGGTGGATGATGAAATCGATCTACTCAAACCTCATATTCTATATCTCGAAGAGAGGGGCTACACCGTGGAGAAGGTGACGAACGGCCGGGACGCTCTCTCCGCCACTGAGAGTGAAAATTTTGATCTGGTGCTTCTTGATCAGGTGATGCCCGGAATGGACGGCATCTCTACCTTAAGAGAGATGAAAGAGAAAAGTCCCCATATTCCTGTTATCATGATCACAAAAAATGAGGAAGAGTGGCTTATGGATGAGGCCATTTCAGAAAAAACGGCCGGTTACCTTACCAAGCCTGTGAATCCGAGCCAGATATTTCTCGCCTGCAAAAAGATTTTAGAGGAAGAGAAAATCCTTGAAGAGAAGACTGCTAGCGCTTATCTGGAAGAATTCCAAGCCATCGAAAGTTCCCTTACCGCCGCTCGTGAAATGGATGACTGGTGGAATCTTTACAGTCGGTTGGCCGGATGGCATCTTGAGTTGGACAGCCGGAAGGAGTTGGGACTTAACGAGACGCTGGATGATCAGCTCCGTTCTGCCAACAAGGGATTCGTGAAATATGTGACAGACAACTACAGAAACTGGGTACACTCAGAGAGAGACAATCGTCCTTTACTCTCGGTGGACGTGGTTCCTGATAAGATTATTTCTCTTTTGAATAAAAATGAAAAAATCCTATTCGTAGTAGTGGACTGTTTCCGTTTTGATCAGGCCTTGGGGATCTTGCCCATGATCCAGAAACTGTTCAAGGCTGAGATCGGATATCACGTTTCGCTGCTTCCGTCAGCAACACCATTTGCCAGGAACGGAATTTTCAGTGGCCGTTTTCTATCCGAAATCCAAGATCAGGAGCCTGAGATGTGGCAAAGGATAGCTAACAGTGAATCAAGTATGAATCTGGGCGAACCTGACATGTTCAAGAACTTGCTCAGAGAACTTTTCGGCCGCGACATTAGTCACGCCTATCACAAAGTTAGCATTGCAAAAGAAGGACAGCGGTTTTTGACTCACATGAAGGAATACAGTGATCTGTCGCTTATTGCGCTGGTGGTCAATTTTGTGGATCTGCTGACACATCACCGGGCCGAATCGGACGTCCTTCAGGAGATGATACCGGACGAATCAGGTTACCGTTCCCTTGTTCAAACCTGGTTTGCTAACTCGTGGCTATTGGAAGTGTTGAACACCGCTGCCGAAATGGACTTTACTGTCATTTTGACCAGCGATCACGGTAGTATTCGTGTTCGACGGGGGGTGAAGATCGCGGCGGACCGGGAAACGTCTAAGGGCGTCAGGTACAAATACGGCCGAAGCCTTCAGTGTCCGGATAAACATGCTCTCGTCATTAAGCGTCCTGCGGACTACCGTTTGCCCGAAATGCTTACCGGAACAAACTATCTCATCGCTAAAGAAGATGTCTATTTCGTATATCCCACTCAGTACCATAAATATTTGGGTCAGCTTCAGGACAGTTTTCAGCACGGCGGTATATCGCTGGAGGAGATGCTGGTCCCCACCATCACTCTCAGGAGGCGGTGAGTGGGCGAACGGCTGGTAAGCAAATCTCCCAAACAAACATTTAGTGGAGGTAAGGATTTCGCCGGGTCCCTTGTGGCAGGCGATGTGGTAGCTCTTTCCGGTCCCATGGGGAGCGGAAAGACAGTTTTTACGCAAGGTGTTGCCTCAGGTCTGGGCGTCACGGATGTGGTTAATTCACCCACGTTCAAACTGGTGGGGGAGTACGATTCTGACCCACCCCTTTACCATTTCGATTTCTATCGTATAAATTCAACAGCCGACCTCGCCACTCTGGGTCTCGACCACTACTTTGGTGGAGAAGGGATTTGTGTGATTGAGTGGTCTGACCTTTTCCCGGATGTTATTCCTCGGTGGGCAATCCGGGTCTCTTTTGACCGCATTGGCGAAGGTGAGCGCGAAATATCCATAGAGAGGACCGAAGCTGAAACTGTTGGCAATTGAAACGGCCTCCTCCGTTTGTGGTGTGGCGCTCATGGATGGGGAGGAGGTTTTGGCTTTCCGCGAAGAAGTGTTGGAGCGGGAACATGCCGAAAAGCTCCCACATTTTTGCGAGGCAGTTCTGGAAGAAAGCAATACAGACATCTCTGACCTTGCCGCTGTTGCTGTCTCCATTGGTCCCGGCTCGTTTACGGGACTGCGGATTGGTCTCAGTTTTGCCAAGGGAATCGCTTTTAGTGGTGATCTATCTCTCGTTCCAGTGCCGACCCTTCTGGCCATGACCGAGAACTGCGAGTTGGAATCAGGTGATGTCGCAACTGTCCTTTTTTCACATAAGAATTATGTCTATCACCAGAATTATTTTATAGGAGCTAACAGGTTGGAGTCTCAAAGTCCAGCTCTGTCAACCACGTGGAAGGAAGTCGTGGCACAACTTCCTGAAGGAATTCAACTTGTCCATTACGGTTGTAGTCAATTCTTGGATAGACCTATTGAT
>ERZ651768.3456-NODE-3456-length-10567-cov-26.724118_pt1 | contig 10567 bp, 9 predicted proteins | sample MGYA00514754_ERZ651768 | MGnify/ENA metagenome assembly ERZ651768 | reverse complement strand
ATTAGGGTAAAAACGAAAAACAAATAATCCCTTTGTAACTTTTACTTGAGTGTGACCCAGATAAGATCGATGGTGGTGTTACCGGTGTTACCGGATTCGTGCGCCACACTAAGGTCAATGGCATCCATCCAGCCCACCGATCCAGCCGTCAATGTCGTCGAGCTCAGGGATTGAACACCACCGCGGCGCTCCGACCAGGTGCCACCTTTGATGTGGATGTAAACTTGATTACCAGGATGACTGTGAATACCTTCCCACTGGCCCGGTTCAACTTGCACCCGTTGCACAATGAGCCGGTCGTTTTCTAGCAGTAATTCCAGGGGGATGTCAGGGTAAATCTGTGGCGAATGCTCAACCTCGGGAGCAATCGGCGCATCGTCTTTCAGGGTCACATAGATCAAGTCGATGGGCGTATCACCGGTGTTGCCAGAATCGTGTCCTGCGCTGAGTGGGATTGCATCCATCCATCCTACTGCCCCGTCCTCATCGACCTCTCCCGAATACTCGGATTTTCCACCGATTCGGCCAGACCACTCCCCACCCTTGATGTGCACGTAGATTTGGTTGCCGGGATGAGAGTGAATGCCTTCCCATTCTCCAGGGCCCACGACTAACCGTTGCAATACGACGTGTTCGTTCTCTAACAAAATCTCACCGCCTGGATTCTCCAGATTGGGGTATGTCAACAGGAATTGCTTATCGGTTTCAAGGACCTGCTCTGATACTGTCCTGTCTTGCGTGTCGCTGGTACAGGAAATTGAAATCGATAATAAGAGAAAGGTTATGAAGCACAGTAGTTTTTTCATCTCTTTAATGAGCCTCATAAATGTTTGTTGATACTGTCAGAAGGATGTTAGAAAAGATGCAGCGTTTCCACCTATGGTTTCACCTTTCCTAGCAGCAATTAAATATTCTTTTCCGCTAGGGGCATACTCGTCATGGTTGCCATAAATTCTTGTTACACGATTTTTGTGGAAAATCTTCAATTGGGATAAAAACGGCACTACAGTTTCCACATTATCGCCAAATAGTTCTCGATGCTTTTGAGGTAGACGATACCAAGGAATGGCCATATTGTGATGATGAGCATTGTGAAAACCAAAATTCAGAGTTAACCAGTTTACTGCTTCTAAATCAAAGGAATGAGGGTTACTAAATGTATGTTCCTGCTCCCATTCATATTGGCCTTTTCTTGTGGGTTTGTCGCTACTAAAAAGTGTTAAATTATAGGGATAATCATGCTGAATGGAGTCCATAAAACGTAAAACAGTCAATAATAATATATAAGAAATAGTGTAAAACATTGCAACCTTTGGCAAGAAGACCATTAACAACACAAAAAGAGGGAATCGTATTGCAATTACCGCAGTATTTCTAAGACGCTGGTTCCTTCTTTGAGGGATAATAAACGAAGAGAACATCATAATAAAATGCATAATAAATTCATGAGCAGGGATATAGAACCATTCCAATATTTTGGTTAATTTAAATACTTTAGGATTTTTTTTAAAAAAGGCTTCATAGTCAAACCAAACAACATCATCAACATCAACATGATGTCTAAAGTGCTTATATTGGATATCTTTATATGTCCCATAAGAAGAGCCACATATCCAACTGAAGAATCGACCAAGATAGGTATTGAATCTAATTTTTTTAAAAACTAAATTATGGGCACATTCATGAATTAAATAAGCTGCAATTATCATTGCATGTCCTAACAGCAGAGCCGAAAGGATGTTAATAATAATATTTACATTAAATAGACCAAAAAAACCTATGATATAGCCAGTAATTGCATAGAGTATTGCCCCTCCATTATAAATAATTCCTTCTGGCTCTTTAAAAAGTTTTTCCATCTATCTAGTTATAACAGATTAATGAATTATTCTAAATTGGACTAGGTGGTGGAACTAAGCGGGGAAAGTTGGAAAAGCTTATTAATTAAAATTTTAGTAGTTTTTAATTATCATTTAAATACCAAGCTTGGCAATAGGAAATTCATTCAAAGGAATTGAGACTGTTTTCTCTTCCGTGAATAAATTACGACTCCATTCACCACCGTCGCGACCAACACCTGAATGCTTGTAACCACCAAAGGGAGCACGTAATTCTCGCATCAGTGGTGTGTTTACCCACACGACCCCAGCTTTGATTTCAGCCTGTGCCCTCATTATTTTACGGATGTCTGTTGACCAAACGTAAGACACTAAACCAAAATTACTATCATTGGCAATACTGTATGCATCTTCTTCAGTGTCAAAGGTAAGGATGGTTGCGAAAGGACCAAATATTTCTTCCTGGCAGACAATCTGCTTATTATCTGTCGCACGTACTACAGTTGGTTCAAAATAATAGCCTTTATTAAAACCTTCTGCAGGTTTGCCACCAGTTAAAATTTCAATACCGTCGGATTCTTCTGCTAATTTGGCAAAACGGTTCATTCTTTCGAACTGACCTTTAGAAATAACCGGCCCAATTTCAGAGGACGTATCAAATGGATCACCAATTTTTAGTTTTCTTGTCCGTGCCACAAAATCTTGTGTGAAATTTTCGGCAATAGAACGCTGAACCAAAATGCGTGACCCTGCCAAACACTGCTGACCATTATTTGAGAAAATAGCCACTAATGCAGCATCTAAGGCGCGTTCATAATCAGCATCTGCAAAGATAATATTTGCTGATTTCCCACCCAGTTCTGTTACGGTTTTCTTAAGGGTACGGCCAGCTTCTGCACTAATGATGCGTCCTGTTTCTGTACCGCCAGTAAAGGCAATCACATCGACATCTTCGTTGGCCGTCAAGGCTGCACCTGTAACGTGGCCACGACCATTAACCATATTAATAACACCGTCTGGTAAGCCAGCCTCAGACAATAGTTCCATAAAAGGAATAAATCCAAGCGGTGTCAGTTCTGACGGTTTAAGCACACAACTATTACCAAAAGCTATTGCACCAGCAAGTTTCATGCTCGCAAGCGCCATCGGGGCATTCCAAGGTGCAATTAGCCCTGCAACACCTACAGGTTCACGACGTATAAAAGTTATAAAGTTTGGGTTTTGATCAAAAACAGGGCTTGATACCTGTGAAATAAATTCTGCGAAGAATTCGAAGTTCATTGCACTTCTAGGAATTTGGCGACCATAGGCCTGTGAAATAGGGACCCCAGTATTTGTAACTTCCATTCGGGCAATAACATCTTTATTCGCTAATACTAGGTCTTTAATCTTTAAAAGAACCCCCTTACGCTCGTCAACACTAGCCTTGGACCACACGCCGGTATTGAATACATCTTTTGCGGTTTTAACGGCTACAGCCACCTCAGCTTCGTCTGCCTCAAGGAGTATTGAGACCGTCTCCTCAGTGGCTGGATGTATCACAGGAATTTGGTATGCCTCGCCTTGAGGTTCCATCCACTGACCACCTATAAAACTCGTCACTTCTTTGGGTATATTTATATCTTTTATCGTCATGGCCTAATTCTTTAACCCCAATGGGAGGAAGTTGTCGGCTCCAGGTTTAAATGGGCCAAACCTTTAATCGCTGTTGCATAATTGGATGACATAATCTTTATATCCATCTGTTCTGCCGCTTTTAACAAGCTCAGTGAAGGCATGCCAGTGCCTGAAATTATTATAGCATCAGCACCTGCAGTGGTTAGTTTTTCAAGTGCAGGGCGTGCGTCAACAGATTGCAGTTGATAAATACCAAAAGTATCATCACCACCAATATCAATTTGCTGCCTGGTGACAACATCATAACCTGCTTTTTGCCAATATTTTTCTGCTAGTTTAAAAAGCCAATCTGGGTATGGCGTTGCAACTGCGATGGATTTTGCCTCAATATCCTTTAACCATGCACGCAAGGCATGAGCAGCAGAAATAATGGGAGCTCCCCCTAATTTTTCAGATGCTTCAGAAAAAATATCAGCTTCTCTACTTGGGTCTAGCAAGTAGGTACTTGCTGTACATCCCAGGAAAAAAGCATCTACCTCTAAGCCTGCAAACCTCTCTTCAATAAATGTTGGCAGCCCTGTTACATAATCTTTTAAACGAACCGATGGGTCATTGCTGGCACTTGTCAATCTTAGCGTGAAATATTCAACACCTTTCGGTATAAGCCGTCGCATCTCTGCTTCAACAGTCGGGTTAGCCTGCGGTGTGCCAATGCCGACACGGCCTAACCATCCATAATCTCTGTCTGTTTTATCCATCATTGAATCGCTCGCGACTTAGTAAGGCCAACAATCATGCTTGACCTAAGTAAAAATTCCCGTGCTTTTGCTGGATCATTTGCAATTTCTTGTAAACGCTGGAGCTCTTCACGACGTTTAACAGCATCACGTTCCTGCATTCGTGAACGATTTTTATGGGCCTGCTTTAAGATTTCATCCTTGGCAATAGGTTGCCTTTGCTTGGTATATAAATCAAGCAGATCAATGTCAGTTTCGCCGTGCAAAACTTTCGGTAATTTTTCAGTCAAACTCCACGCATCATGTATCCCACCGTTCATTCCCATACCGCCCGACGGACTATTCACGTGTGCAGCGTCTCCGACAAATAAAATACGTCCAACACGGTAGTCATCTAAGATACGTTGATGAATTCGGTAGGGGCGGATTTCCTCAACCTCGTAAGGGGTATCTTTTGGCACGATAAGCTGCAGTTTAGACTCGATATTGGCTGGCTCTAACGCGTGTTCAATCTCTTGGCCCACTTCAGAATATAAACTGCAGCGCCATACATCAGGCAAGCGTAACAGTGAAAAGGTTCCGTTTTCAAACCATATATAATTTACATTCGATAACCCTTCAATATGTTCATGAAATGGAAATTTTGTCGTCACAAGAATGGTTGTCTCTGGATAGGCATGACCTTCAAAATTGAGATCCATGGATGTACGAATGAAGCTGTTTGCACCATCGGCGGCAATCATATAGGTCGTCATAACCTCATACAGCTCCCCGGATGGGTTTTTCACAGTCATGGTGACAGCAGCATCATTCTGTTCGAAGCTTAAGAGCTCATGACCCATACGAAGATCAACATTATCCAGATCGGCGATTTGATCTGTTGCAAGTTTGCATAAAATACGCTGCTCGACTTGTAAGCGGAAGGGGTATTTTGTGTCTTGTGCAATCACGTCTAGATCAAACTCAGCTTTTTCTCCGGTTTCATGCATACGGATCTGCCATGTTGATGTTTTAAGACCAACCTCAAGGAGTTTTTCTGTAATGTCAAAATCATCTAGCATTTCCAGTGTTGGGGGATGAAAAGTGCTAGCACGTAGGTCGTTTTGAACTTCTAAATTTCGCTCTAAAACAATAACAGGCAAATCAAAACTATCTAAACGAAGCGCCGTCACCAGACCAACCGGCCCAGCGCCAACTATGACAATAGGTGGTTTTGTCATTGGGTTCTTTTCATTGTTGTTCTCCATTCCTACCACACATCTTAAGATTCAAACGTCTTGATTGATAGTTCCAAAAAGAATAATATTTTTTGCAAGGAACATAATGGAAAGCTCAGATACATCAACGCAAAGTGTAGGTGAAGATGCTCACCTAAAATCAAATATACGCAAGGTAGCTCTGACTGCTCTTGCAGGCACAAGCATTGAATGGTATGACTTTTTCCTTTATGGAGCTGCTGCTGCACTGGTTTTTCCTAAAGTATTCTTTCCCGAAGCCACACCAACGATGGCCTTGATTTTATCCTTTCTTACATTTGCTGCAGGTTTTGTTGCTAGACCAATAGGAGGGATTGTCTTTGGGCACTTTGGGGACCAAATCGGTCGAAAAAGGACATTGGTAATCGCATTGATGTTGATGGGGGTGTCATCAACTATGATTGGACTCCTCCCCACTTATGCCATGATTGGTATTGCAGCGCCTATTGCGTTGACCTTGTTACGTTTCGCTCAAGGATTAGCCATAGGGGGACAATGGGGTGGAGCTATGTTGCTCGTCACAGAAAGTGCTCCTGACGACAAGCGAGGCTACTATGGAGCATATGCCCAAGCTGGGGCTCCTGTTGGTGTGATTTTGGCAAATCTTGCTTTCATAATAATTAGTGCTCTGGTTTCCGAAGATTTTTTTAACATGTGGGGTTGGCGCATTCCTTTCTTGGCCAGCGCCGTGTTGATAGGCATTAGTATGTATGTCCAGTTAAATCTTGAGGACACCAGAGCATTCAAGGAATTGGAGGCGTTAAGAGAAAAGAGACAAGAAAATGAATTTGACACGCCCAAACTTGCTGGTCGTTCGCCTGTCTTGGAAGCCATAAGTAAGTATCCCCGAAGAATATTTCTAGCTGCCGGTGCGTTCTTATCAATTCAGGTGACCTTCTATATTTTAGCTGTTTTTTTGCTAACTTACGGCGTAACGAGTGCAGGAATGTCGCGCGCTGAAATGTTGGCCGCGATATTGATCGCGTCAGCCTTGATGATTCCCGCACAGTTTTTGGCTTCGGCCTATTCTGACCGACATGGTCGTCGAGGGGTCTTTATGCTAGGTGCGGTGCTAACGGCCCTTTGGGCATTTGTACTGTTTCCCTTGGTGGATACTGGTAACTTTTGGTTGACCGTATTGGCAATTACTGGTGGACAGGCCTTTCTGGCAATGATGTATGGTCCTCAGGCGGCTTTATTTACTGAGTTGTTTAGTACAGAAGTTAGATATTCTGGGGCATCGCTTGGTTATCAATTCGGGGCAATAATAGGTGGCGCCCTTGCTCCCACGATAGCTACCAAACTCTGGACTGAATACGATGTCATTTGGGTATCAGTCTATATAGCGTTTGCTTCGATACTTACACTATTGTCAGTTATGATGTTGGCAGAAACCTACAAGTCTAGTTTGACCGATACAAAGTAATTCTTTTTTCTTTGCTGTATTGGGTTGGTTCAAGATTTTCTTTTATAGATAATGATTCCTGAAATAAGCCAAAAAATTATCAAAGCACCGCTTAAGTTCATTAGTGTGCCGCCTATTTTTCCAAAAAAGTGCCCGCTATGAATGGGGAAAAGGTACCGTTTTGGCCCATCTCCCCCTGATGTGACTCCACTGGGATAAATGCCTACAATCTTCCCATTCGAACCATCAACTAGAACATCATTTCGGAACATGCGATTATCAAAAAAAGCAAACCAATAATTTGGACTGTGCTCTCCAGCATATGAAAAAGCGGATAGGAGTTGGTTGCTTGGCAACGACTGAATTGCAATTGAATAGGCTACATCTGGATCAACTGTTTTATCGCCGTGTTGAGCCATGATTGAACTTTGAGACATTAGGTTAGAAAAAACCGATTTTCCAGACGTCTTAGCTTGCCAAGATGATAAGCTCATGATAATCCCAGTTAACGAAGCGGAAATAAGAAATACTGACAAAATAAAACCAGCGCTTCTGTGCACTCTAGTTAGTAGGGGCAATTGTTTTGTTGTTTTCCTGGTTTTAAAAAAAAGATAAAGTCCTGAGACTGCCATCAGGAGAGTCAGTATTCCAAGAATGCTAACTATGATCACTCCCGTTTTACCGAATAAAACCCAACGATGCAGAAGGGTTACTGCACCAACCCAGCCAGCCTTAAGGGAATGTTCAGTGATAACTTTTTTGCTGTATTGGTCAAAAGCTATGATTCTTGATGAATCATGCGGGTTATCTGGGTCTCTGCCACCCATAATGATTACTGCCGAGTTTGGAGCGTCCCTTGAAGGCATCATAACGTGAGCAATATTTATGTCCGGTTTTTGTTCTTTAATGCTTATAAAAATTTCTTTTGGTGAGGCGGGAGGAGCTATTTGCTCTACCCGATAGTCACTTGGGCTAGAAAATTGCATAAGTTCAAATCTTTTTTGTGCAATTGTTCCAGACGCTGATTGAAAGATAATAAAGATACCCACAGTAAATGCTAACCATCGGTGTAGTTTAGTTATGATTTTTTGATTCAATTTATTCATGAATTTGTGTAGTTTTTAATCTTTATTATTGGAAAGGGTTTTTTTAAAGTATGTCCAACTCGTTTCATTTTTTCTTTGATCATCTATTGGTGGAGGCTGCCTATACTTTGGGTAGTTTTTCTCAATTTCATATTTAAATGATTCTGGCAGCTGATCAAAGCTTTCTAGTTTTCTCCCAAAAGTGTGGAAGTAGACAATTCCTGTTCTGCCGCTCATTTTCATCCAAGGCAGCCAATCAGACATTCTTTCCCAACCAACTCTGACCTCAGCAGTATCTTTACTATCATCAGTTAAATCGGAAACATTGCCAGTTGTGTTAAACATTTCCGTAGCATGATAAATGCCTCCCACATAATCCTGATAGTCTCCACCCAGTGGATTCTTATAAAACAATGGTATGGTCGATGTATCCCACCAATAATCTCCATGAATACTCAGATCCATTTGATATGGATCTCCATTTATATCCAGCTCATAGGTATTGCCCCAATTGACTGGATCATTGGCCACGTGTAAGACTTCTACCGTATCCCCAGTCCAAGGGTTGTCCCAAGTGTCGAGTATTTCCCCGGTTTTAGGATCTTGGTAAAAAAGAAGCTCACGACTCACCATTCGAAAGCCCAGCCCACGTTTATCGTCTTCAATGGTTGCACATTGGCGAATATTCATGCCTTCAACTCTAAATAATAACTTGTCTCTCTCTCCTGGTACGCGACTATATACTCTGCCATACCACCAATACACTATGGGTTGATTATCTTTCAGTGAGCATGTGATTTTTCTAGATGCCGTTAAATAACCTTTTCCAGGGTTGAGTTCGTACGATATAGCATTGTCGAAACAGCTTAAAAAAATGATAACAAGCAAAATATGTGAGCGTTTTAATTTCATTATTTTAGTTTTTCCTTTGAAATTATTTGTGTTGGTTAAATGACTAGTTCAAATATCTGCTAAGCCTATCAAACAAATCTTTCATTTCTTCACCGGTTTGCGGCAGTTCGTCAACAGGTATGCTCAGATGATTGATTGGAATCTCTTGTTGATATTGTTCAAACACGGGCTGTACAAGTTCAAGAGCGTAATTAGGAATTTTTCTATTTTTTCTAAACGAAGCGATGGGTATTTCTGCTGCGATAATCCCATCTTCATAGGTGCTTGGGTCTTGAACCATGATTTGGCCATCCGGTGATGCGATGAGTGAATGCCCACCCCGATTATTGTATGGGTTATCAAGTGGTATTGTGATATTTGCCATTGCAGTATAAAAATTATTTGACCATGCCATAGCCAAAACATCAGGTTCTGAAAAAAGTGTTGCGGTTCTAAGCATAATTTCTACTCCTTTCATTGCAAATGCTGCGAAAATAAAAGGATCTCCTTGTACGGTGCTCACTGCAATATTCCCAAACTCTGTTCTTAGAATCGGGAATTCTTCATCGATTCCATATTTGGATCGATATGCATCTCTTACTGCTTCAACGGTTGTGGTGGTAATTTCTCGATCTTTATAAAATCTTTTAATATTTCTAGATTTCCAAAATAATTTTGCTATTTGCCCGTCTCTACCTATTGCTGTGTTGATACTCAATATATGGTTTGGCCATTCCGGATCTAAAGCATAACTGCCAAATATTAAATAAGTGTCACACTCTTTTGCTAATTTCCCCAATGCTCTGGTCTCTGGACCAGGTATTTGAACAGTAAATTTAAGTTTTTCATCACGAGTTCCTGAGGAATAACCAGTCAATGGAAATTCATGATAGAGAAGAATATCGGGTTTTTTTCCTTCAGAACAAGCTGTTCTTGCAAGCTTAATCATATGGTCTAGGTTATGTTTTAGGCCCTCTTGTGGAGTAGGAAAGTTTTGTAAAGAATTGACCCCATTTTGTATGACTTTAAGAACTATGGAATCCTTCTCCAGAGGAATTATTTTGTATGATCCATTTTTTTGAACCAATGGGCGTTCTGTTTGATTATCATGGCCTTCAACAAATGCTGAAGCAATGACTAAGTATAGACAAAGCAGTCGTTTCATAATTTTACCTTGATTTCTGCATAAGTTTAATCGCACTCTTTCAGATAGATTCAGAAATTTTGTACATATGTCATAACTAGTTATATATATTGACAGTATTGTCGTTTTGGATAGGATTTGTAAAGTTATAATACTTTGAATATAACCACGATTTTCATATATAACAATCCATAATAACGAAGCAGTTACAGTATCTACATAGTATTAATAATAATCCTGAATCTTAATTCATCATCCATCTATATACTAAGCAGTAACTTCATTTGAATGATCTAAAAGAAAGATGAAAATGATCCAACAAAAACATGTTCTTAGCTGGGGCCTTGGTAGCTTGGGAGTGGCTATTTTTTTTAATACACAAACAGTGCTATTGACTCGTTTTATGACTGATGAACTTGGTATAGCAGCTGGCGTTGCTGGGCTTTTGCTTCTTTTATCCAAACTGTATGATGCAGTAACAGATCCCTTGATGGGTTGGATTACTGATCGTACAAAAAGTAAATGGGGCAGACGGAGGCCTTGGTTAATTATAGGTGGAGTAGGTTCTGCAATGGCATTTATTTATCTTTTTAA
>ERZ651768.3454-NODE-3454-length-10570-cov-6.890689_pt1 | contig 10570 bp, 10 predicted proteins | sample MGYA00514754_ERZ651768 | MGnify/ENA metagenome assembly ERZ651768 | reverse complement strand
GCCCGCTGGACCGGATGGTCCGGCGCTGACTCCAGCGCCTGCCCGGACGCCCCTGAGGCTCCGGCCGATGTGGCGCTGGCCGACTGTGCGCCGCTGAGGGTGTCGGATCAGTCTGATACCGACATTCTGGAACTGCATCTTTTCCGGAGTACGGGTGCGTATACGACGACGCGTGCGTTGAGTTGGCCTCCGTTGGATCAGACCTATGAGGTCAACAACGGGATCATGGAAGGGACCTGGGAAACGGTTCCGAGCGCGTTGATCGAGTCTGTGGAGTGGTCTAACGGTGATGCAACCGCGACGTTTACGGTCAAGGACGGGGCGGCGTTCGGTGATGGGAAGCCGATCACTGCTCACGATTTTGTGTACACGTTCAAGAGGGCGATCGACTCTGCGGGGAGTTACATCCCGCTGCTGCTGCCGTTCGTCGACATCGATTCCTCGGATCTGATTGAGGCGGTCGATGATCGGACGTTCACGGTCAGTGCGAATCGTCCGACGGCGTTGCTCGAGCGGTTCCTGACGTTCCAGGTGTTCGCCCCGATCGACAAGGAACTGGCTGAGGCGAATTCCACCGAGGAGGATCCGTGGGCGTTCGACTACTTCGTCGACCACAACAACTCTTCGGGTCCGTACATATTGACCAACTGGGATCGTGCTACCGGCGAGTTGGTGCTCGACGTCAATCCGGGCTTCCCGGGTGAGGTCAACAACTGTGGTGTGATCATCAAGAACGTTCCCGATGCGGAACAGCGCACCCAGTTGCTCCAGAACGGGGAGTTGGACGTGGTCATGGGAGTCCCGCCACGGTTGCTGCCGGTTCTCGAGGAGGACCCGAACGTCACCGTGTATCGGGCGCCGTCGTCACGGGTCAACTACCTGTACATGAACAGGGCGTACCCGCCGTTGGACAACAAGTTGGTCCGCCAGGCCATTTCGTGGGCTGTGCCCTATGACGCGCTTCTTGAGAACATCCAGTATGGCTATGCCCAGAAGGCTGGCACCCTGGTCACATCTCCGATGGAGACCTATCAGGGCGAAGCCGCCGGGGCGTACACCTTCGACCTGGACAAGGCCAAGGAAGTATTCGAGCAGTCTGGTGTGGAGCCGTTCTCGATCGAATTGGGGGTCCAGCAGTCACAGACTCAGGATCAGCAGGCAGCAGTGTTGATCCAGGACAACCTCCGCCAGATCGGCATCGACCTGCAGATCAACATCCTGCCCGACGGAGATTTCCAAGGGCGGCGAAACAACCGCGAGATGCCGATGGCTTTCCACCAGTGGTACTCGTGGGGAGACGACCCCTTCTACCAGATGACCTTCCTGGCAGGCTGTGGTTCGTTCGTGAACTTCGCCGATGGTTGCAACGAGCGCCTCGACGAGATCGTGGGCGAAGGCAAGTTCGAGATCGACCCGGCCCGACGGGCGGAGTTGTCTCTGGAAGCCCAGCAGATCATGGTTGACGAGGCCTCAAGGGTCTACCTCTGGTCAGCGGACTGGACAATTGCCACAGGGACTGGAATCACTGGCGTCAAGAAGGACTTCAGTTCCGTACCCCGCCTCGAAGCCCTCGGCAGAACCGGCTAGAAAGCGAAGGGGACCAGTTTTTCGGACGACGGGGCAGGGGGCCATCTGGCCCCCTGCCCCGTCGTTTGGTCGGCTACGAATCCTTCTTTCCTGACTAGCCTCGGAAAAGCCGAGACAGGCTCTGACGAACTGCTGTCTTCGGAGATCCACCTGGTCTTGATAGGAGAAGCCCAGACGTGAGCAAGTACCTGTTGAGGCGCTTGGGGACCTCGTTGCTCACGATTTTTGGAATCGTCGTCGTCGTATTTTTCATCGTCCGAGTACTTCCCGGTGACGCAGCCGCGGTACGAGCCGGCCCCTACGCCAACCAGGAGCTAATCGACAGGATCGCCGACAAGTACGGCCTCAACGACCCGATCCACGTTCAGTTCGCCGATTACGTGGGAGGTGTGGTCAAAGGCGATCTCGGAGTGTCGATCAAGACCAGCCAAGGGGTAACCGGAGAACTGCTCGACCGTTTACCTGCGTCCCTTGAGCTGGCCGTCTACTCGGTGATCGTAGCGACGATGGTCGGCGTGGCCCTCGGGGTTCTAGCCGCGGCGAAACAGGGCACCTTGATCGACCGTCTAGCGCGGATCTTTGCCGTTGTCGGATCTGCCATGGCCCTGTTCTGGCTCGGTCTCCTTCTCACCTTCTTCTTTGCTTTCCAATGGGGGTGGTTCCCCGGGCCGGTCGATCGTCTTGCGGTGGGGAGCGAAGATCCCAATACCTATACCGGCTTCTACACCATTGATGGCTTCCTCTCTGGTCGGCCAGAGACCTCGTGGGAAGCTTTTCGCTATCTAGCCCTGCCGGTTATCACCCTCTCCTTCGTATTAGCGGCGCCGATACTCAAAATGGTGCGATCAGCGATGATCGAGGCTCTGGACAGTGACTTTGTGCGTACGGCAAAAGCTGTGGGGGTTCCGTGGCGTCAGACCCTCTTCGTGGACGGCTTCAGAAACGCACTTATTCCCGTCACCACGACCATTGGGATCGTCTTCGGATTCATGCTCGGAGGCAACATCCTCGTCGAGTTCCTATTCTCCTGGCCGGGAATCGGTCGCTACGCCTTCGATGCGATCACCACACGAGACCTCGAGGCCTTGCAAGGTTTCGTGGTATTCGTCGGTGTCATGTACGTCTTCTTGAACATGGCCATTGACATCGCCTACGCGCTCATCGATCCGAGGATCCGTCTCGGAAGCGGAACGACAAAGTGAACAGCGAAGAAACTCACACCGCGGGTACATCTTCCGATTCTGGTTTTGTGGTTGAGCGTGTCTACGTGCCTGAAGAGAAATCTCGGACCAGGAAAGCATTGTCATTTATGAGGGCGAATCCACTCTTCTCTGTCGGGGTGGCCCTCCTCCTCTCCTTCGTCGCACTGGCCGTCCTTGGACCCGCTCTCGTCGGGGATCCTCTCCGGACCAATCCAGCGGATATGTTTTCCCCCCCATCGGCCGACCACTGGTTCGGCACGGATGTGTACGGCCGGGACGTCTTTGCCAGGGCAGTCAACGCTGCTCGACTGGATCTTTCCATCGGCCTGGCGATAGCCCTCGTTGCCATGGTGATCGGTTCTGCTATCGGCGTCGTTTCAGGTTATTTCGGCGGGCGGGTGGATGAGATCGTCATGCGGATGACCGACGTCCTCTTGGCCTTTCCGGGCTTTGTGCTTGCCCTAATCATCGTGGCTGCTCTCGCCGAATCCCTTCTCAACGTGGTGATCGCCGTAGCTGCCGCCTATGTCCCATATTTCATCCGTCTGACAAGGGCCCAGGCGCTAGTGGAGCGTGAACAGGAATATGCGGATGCAGCGCGGCTGGTTGGGAATAAGCCTTTCCGAGTGGCCTTCCGACATGTACTCCCCAACGCGCTTCGGCCCGCCCTGGTGTCGGCAACCTTGGTCACCGGCTGGGCTGTTCTTACCGTCGCCGGGCTCGCCTTCCTCAGCGTCGGTATCCAACCACCGACTGCCGAGTGGGGAGTGATGGTCGGGGAAGGTGCAGGAGACATCATCACCGGAGAGTGGTGGACTTCGCTGTTCCCCGGAGGAATGATCGTCCTTGCTGTCATGGCATTTCACTTCATCGGTGACGACTTGATGGAGGAACGGTTGTGAGCCTGTTGGAAGTCGAAGGGCTAACAGTCGGGCTCGTCGGAAGTCCGTACCCGATCCTCCGAGAAGTGAGCTTCTCTGTCGAACCAGGGGAGATCCTTGCCCTGGTAGGCGAGTCAGGTTCCGGGAAAACCATGGCAGCACTGGCCACGATGGGCCTCCTTCCTCTCGGCATCGAGATGACCGATGGGGAGGCGAGACTTGAGGGTCAGAGCATGGTTGACCCCGAGGGGAGGGTCGCCCGAACCGCAGCCCAGATCTCGATGATCTTCCAGCATCCGGTCGGTGCTCTCAACCCGACAATGAGAGTCGGTCGCCAGGTGGGTCGTGTGATCCAGATCAACCAGGAGCTTGGACGAACCGAGGCTCTGGAGGCGGCAGTAGAAATGTTGGGGCATGTGGGCATACCTGGCCCAGAGCGGGTGGCCCGGAACTTCCCGCACCAACTGTCGGGCGGGATGTGCCAAAGGATCATGATCGCCATGGCGGTTGCCTGCAGACCTCGCATTTTGATCGCCGATGAACCCACCACAGCGCTCGATGTCACAGTTCAGGCCCAGATCTTCGACCTGATCAAGTCACTCGCCTCAGAGATCGGATGCGGAGTGGTTTTCATCACCCACGACTTGGGAGCTGTGGCCGAGATGGCCGACCGGGTGGCCGTGATGTACGGCGGGCAGGTCATGGAAGAATCCCCGGTTCGCGAACTGCTGGCGGATCCTCGGCACCCCTACACCCGCTACCTCCTCGAGTCGATAACTCATGAGGTTGACCACCGAGTCGAAGACATCGGAGTGGACTTCGCCCTGAGAGGGTGCCGTTTCGGACATCGCTGCCTGTCCGCGCACGGCGAATGCAACCAGTTTCCGCCCCTGTTGGAGATAAGTCCCGGCCGTAGCGCCGCCTGTTTTCTCCAACTTGAGGAACCAACATGACGCTCCTCGAAGTCCGAGACCTCCACAAGACCTACGGACATGGTGCTGGCGCGGTCCCCGCTGTGCGAGGTGTCGACCTGGAGTTAGGTGGCGGCGAGACAGTTGGCTTGGTCGGCGAGTCGGGATGCGGCAAGACAACACTCGGTCGGGTCCTCGTTGGCCTCAACACTCCGACATCCGGTGAAGTCATCTTTGATGGCGACAACGTTGCAGGTCGTCTCCAAGAAGTCGAGTTCCGCAGGCGGGTTCAGATGGTCTTCCAGCACCCCCAGTCGTCCTTGAATCCCAAATTCAAGGTCTCGACCACCCTCCGCGAGCCCGGGCGGCTCCTCACGTCTAAAAGTAGTGAGGAAGTGGAAGAACGGATTGTGGAAACCCTCCGAGTCGTTGGCCTAGGCCAGGAGTATCGGTCCAGGAGACCCAAACAACTGTCAGGTGGCCAGTTGCAGCGGGTAGCCATCGCTCGAGCCCTGATGAGTGCGCCTGACATGATCGTTCTTGACGAGCCGACATCCAGTCTCGACCAGTCGATCAGGAGCCGGATCATTTCGCTCCTCAAGGACATCCAAGAACAACGCCAAGTGTCATATCTGTTCATCAGCCATGACCTGAGTACCGTCCAGAAGATCGCCCACCGGGTCGCGGTCATGTACCTCGGTCGGATCGTCGAGGTGGCAGAGACCCGAGCCCTCTTCGAGGATCCTCAACACCCGTATACGCGTGCGCTCCTCTCCGCTGTGCCATCCCTTGACATGGATAATCAACGGAAGCGAATCATCCTTACTGGCGAGACGCCGAGCCCCACTTCACTGCCCATCGGGTGCTCCTTCCAGGACCGATGCAACCTTGTCCACGATCGATGCCGAGCCGAGACCCCGCAACTGGGCGAAACACAAGCGGCCCGGTCCGTGGAGTGCTTCGCGGTTCAATGATTACTGGCGATGTTCTCGACGGTTTCGGGGTCGATGTAGACGGTGACGCTGCTGATCCGGCCATTGTCAAACTGGATGACCTCGGTGAACTCAATCCGGTAGTCGACTCCGTTGGCATCCCGGCCCGTACTTTCGAACTCCGCCACCGCTGTGTCCCCTTCGGCGATCACTACCGTTGCGCTCATCTGCTCGTTGGGAAGTACGGTGAAGAGTTCCTGGATGTGCTCTCTGATCGAGTCTCTACCCTCCCGAAGATCGCTCAGGGCGCTCCAGTAGGTGGCGTCGGGGTGATAGAGGGCGCTCAGCGCTTCGAGATCTTTTGCGTTATAGGCCTCAACGATTCCGTGAACCGAGGCTCGAGACTCTTCAGTACCCATTCCGTTGAAAGAACCTACTAGGGAGGGAAGTAATCATGACGGGAAAGCCTGCGATCGGAGTGGTGATGGGGAGTGCGATCGCCCCAGAACAACTTGTCTCCGGGGCGCGGACTGCCGAGTCAGTCGGTTTCGACGAAATCTGGCTGGCAGAGGACTACTTCTTCACCGGTGGCATCTCCGGGGCGACGATGGTTCTCGATGCCACCGAGCACATAAGAGTCGCCACAGGGATCGTCTCGGCCGTAGTCCGCCACCCTGCTGTTCTGGCTATGGAAATTGCCACAATCTCGCGGGTCCATCCGGATCGGTTCACGGCCGGCATCGGACTCGGTGTTCCGGCTTGGATCCGGCAGATGGGCCTCCACCCCCGCTCTTCGCTCGCTGCGATGCGCGAATGCGTGGGTTCAGTGAAGGCGCTGCTTCGGGGCGAGGAACTCTCGTTCGACGGAGCCACATTTTCCTTCGACAAGGTCACACTCACCTACCCTGAGGAGACCGCCACACCCATCCACATGGGGGTAAGTGGTCCCAAGATGCTCCAACTCTCCGGTGAGATTGCCGACGGAACGGTCCTTTCAGTTGCGGCTAGCCACGACTACGTCCGGTGGGCGAAGGAACAAATCGACGCCGGGCGCCGTGTGGCGGGCCGCGAAGACCGCCACCGGGTGACCGTCTTCGCCCTGTACTCAGTCGACAAGGATCCGGACGTTGCCAGAGCTGCCGTGCGTGGCCCCCTTGGGTTCTACAAGGCGACGGGAACCAACGCCCTAACCGACGTTTACGGGAACTCGAAGCAAGTTGAGGCCCTGCTTGCCGAACACGGCGCGGACTCACTCGCCGACCACATGCCCGACCAGTGGATCGAGGATCTCACGATCGCCGGCACCCCTGAGGAGTGTGCCGACAAGATCAGAGGATTCGGTGCGGCTGGTGCCGACGTAGTTGCCCTCTTCCCTCTCCCTACCGAACGAGTTGACGACCTGGTGGAGTTGACAGCCCGAGAGGTTCTACCCCGTCTGGGTCCCTGACCTTGAACGATCCACCGTTCACCTTGGGGTCTGTCTCTCGTGCTCACCCTTTGGCTACCGGTTCACTTCCCGTCCAGTTCGGGTCATGATCCCGGTGACATCGGAGGGATCCGCTAGGAAATGATCTCCTGCTATGCCCAACTTAACCACGGCCATAGCGACGGCAGAGGGCAGGGCATTAAAGACGTCACCGTCCAGAATCCCGAGGATGAGTCCCGCGGCAAAGGCATCGCCACTCCCAATCCTGTCAACCACCGTGACATCCATCCCCGGCTCTTCGACGGTCCTGTCCCCATCTGAGACGAGTGCACCGTCGGAGCCTCTCGTCAGTGCAACATGTTTGGCGGCGAATATGCTCTGCGCTTTCTCGGCCAAATCGCTACCGGACCCCGCCAGGCCGAAGACGTCGCGAGCGTCCTCTTCGGAGAGGATTACCAACGTGGCCTGCTGGCAGAGTTCCTGGAGGACGGATCTCGCCTCTTCGGTACCCCAGAGACGTGCTCTGTAGTTGATATCAACACATACAGCGACGCCGGCAGATCTTGCTTTTTCTGTGAACTCGAACGCCAGTTGCCGGAGTCCTTCTGATAGGGCCGGTGTGATTCCCGTGATGTGCACGACCTTGGCTGACTCCACCTCTCCCCAGGGAATATCGCAGGACCGTAGGTGGGTCACGGCAGAGTCTTCACGGTCATAGATGACACGGGTCGGACGAGGCAACGAACCATGCTCGACGAAGTAGAGCCCCATCCGGGTGTCTGGCACCGTGACTACGAACCGGGTGTCCACACCATGCCGATTTAGATGCCCCAACGCATGGCGTCCCAGCTCGTTATCGGGGAGAGCAGAGATCCAGGCTGCTGAACAACCCATTCGGGCAAGCGCGACAGCGACATTCGACTCAGCCCCGCCAACCGACACCTGCAGCGTATTCATCTCGGGTAAGCGGATCCCCGTAGGGACGGAAAGCCGCAGCATCGCCTCACCAAGGGTCACCACGTCGACGCTCATTTGATCGCCTCTACAAGTTTCATGATGGCGTCGGCGATAGTCGAGCAGTTACCGGTTGCCAAGGCGCTTGCCGGGAAGACAAGGGCTCCGACTCCGACAGCGATAGCACCACTGTCTAGATAGTCGGCGGCGTTGGAGGCATCGATTCCCCCGGTCGGTAGAAGAGGTATGCCGCGGAGAGGGGCCTGGAGAGCCTTCAGATAGGGAGGGCCTCCAAGTTGATCGGCGGGGAAGACCTTCACGGCTGTGGCGCCAAGGTCAAATGCGTACTCGATCTCGCTGGGCGTCGCCGCCCCCGGGATACAGGGGACATTGAGAGCGACCGAGCGTGATACCACCGAGAGTTTTGTTCCTGGGGCAACGATGAATCGCGCTCCAGCTTGTACAGCGACGTCGACCTGCTCGGCAGATCTGACCGTACCCGCCCCGACCACAGTCCCAGGGAGACGCTTGCTAATCAACGCGATCTGATTCACCGCCTCCGGACTATCGAGGGTTATTTCCACTACCCCAATACCCGAGTCCACAGCAGTCGTCGCTATCGCGACCACGTGTTCGACGGGGCATCCTCGCAGCACTCCGACCAGAGGTATGGCCGACAGCCTCTCAAAGAAGCTGTCGGTAAGAGAGGGCATCAACGAGACTCTATAAAGTTGGATCTCCTATGGGCGAGGTGACGGCGAGATCAGGCTGGCCGATCCCTCCTTTCATCTATCTGGCAATGCTCTCCCATCGTGCGAGGGTGAGGCCCAGAAGTCAGAGGACAAGTCATGGGAATCACCCGTCAAGTCGTTGACGATCTATACGACGCGTACCTTGCAAGGGATCAGGAGGCGATGCTTGCGCTGATGTCATCGAAGGTCTCGGTCCGGTTTCTCGGGCGTGTAGACCTAGAAGGGATTGACGAGGTACGGGACTTCCTTGCCTTCAATGACGGGACTAGGACTGGACTCGATTTTCGTATCCGACAACGACTGATCGATGGGGAATGGGCCGCGGTGATTTGGGCAGAGACTGCGCGTGTTGCCGCTACGGGCTTGGCTTGGCGTAACCACGGAGTGGATCTCGTCCAAGTCGTTGACGGCGAAGTAGATACTCTCCATGTCAACAACGATGTCCAGATCGTGCGACAACACCTTCCTCGCTATGAGAAAAGTGTTAGGTCACGAGATGAGTAGTTGCGGAATCTTGCCGTATGGAATTGTTTTCCGAGGATTTGAGTTCTATGGAGCTCGTTGGTACACCCCTAGGCCCCTGACGGGATCTGAACATTGAGCAAGAGTCCGAGGCAGTGTCCCGAGTGCGGGACGGTTACCCAACAAACTGGAGATTTCTGTCAAGGCTGCTGTCAACGGCTGGATGGAAGTTCACAGAGGGCAGTTGGGTCGGTACTCGAACTGATTGGGAATACCCCGGTCCTTCAGCTTGACCGACTGGTTGAAAGTCGCGGTCTGGCCGGGAGGTTGATCTTGAAGTTGGAATACCTCAACCCGGGGTTTAGTAAGAAGGATCGGGTTGCACTCGAAATCATTCGAGAAGCAAGTCTTGAGGGATCGCTCACTCCGGGCCAGATCGTCGTCGAACTAACCAGTGGTAACACAGGAACCGGTCTCGCAATCGTGTGTGCGGCGCTTGGACATCCGTTCGTAGCCGTCATGTCGAAGGGCAACAGCATGGAACGAGCGCGGATGATGCGGGCGCTTGGGGCAACCGTGGAATTGGTTGAGCAGACCCTGGGTGGGACCCCCGGCCAAGTGTCGGGAGCAGATCTTGCGCTTGTTGAGGCCCGAGCGCGCGAACTGGTAGATGAGCTAGACGCATTCAGGGCTGACCAGTTTTCACTAACCGGGAGCGCCTTAGCGCACGAACGCCACACGGGACCTGAGCTCTGGGAACAATGTGGAGGACAGATTGACGCGTTCGTGGATTTCGTAGGCTCCGCCGGCTCCTTTACTGGCGTAATGCGTGCACTGAGGAAGACCCACCCGGGTATTCGTGGTTACGTGGTGGAACCTGCGATGGCAGCGGCCCTTTCTGGCGCATCGGTGCTCAGCCCCGACCACCGGATTCAAGGGGGCGGATATTCGATGGATGCCCTACCTCTCCTTGATCGGTCACTTGTTGACGGGTACCTGACGGTTGACGATGACACGGTGATAGAGACGACACGTCTCCTAGCCCAACTCGAAGGTGTATTTGCGGGCTTCTCTACAGGAGCCAACGTAGCGGCGGCACTCGAGCTTCTAGAAGACTCCGAAGAGCCGATCTCAGTTGCTGCATTGGCTTGTGATAGCGGACTGAAGTACCTCTCCACCGACCTTTATTCATGAACTACTTCGCCGATGGCGGGTCATTGAGCTAGGCAGTGTCCTGATTCCACGAGATGCGGGCCGCCTACCTCGGAGACGATCGCGCCAACTGACTACGGACCAGAAGGCCGGGGGTTCGACTCCCTCCAGGCGCGCTGAGCATCTGGGCTGGTCAGGACCCCTGGCTGGTTCAATCCGACCTTCCACCACGGCGGCCCGGGGGTGTCCCGGCAGCCATCCGGGCAGCCAACGCCCTGGGCCGGATACTCGACCCGGACGCCGACCCCCGT
>ERZ651768.3453-NODE-3453-length-10570-cov-14.943010_pt1 | contig 10570 bp, 10 predicted proteins | sample MGYA00514754_ERZ651768 | MGnify/ENA metagenome assembly ERZ651768 | reverse complement strand
GATTTAACGGACGAAGAATTAAACGGTCAATTTTATCATTATATTTTATTGCAATGTCGATCATCAAACGTGCATCCTTAGCACTCACCATGCTACCGATTGCCATATTGGTGGGAGGGTGACCACCTTTGGGTTTCCAATACTGAATGGTATGGCGTAGCACTTTGAGTTGTTTGGATTTTAAAAATTTTCGAATCTCTCGATTGTCCTTTTTATGCTTATGCGCTAACCACATCTCTATCGTGCAGACTGTGGTTTTACTTGTATCGCAACTCGGCTGATAGACTCCTGATTCAGTGAACTCCGGCAACAAAATTGAGGTAAGACTTAATAGAAACAATACTGCCAAACAAACTATTTTTTTCATATTCGACCACTCGCCTTAGTAAAATTAAAGAAATCAAATTCCCAATACAATGTTTCACACCAAACCAAGATTGGGCTAGGCTTAAAAAATTCTCTTCTTTTTTCTCCAGGCGTTAACATTTATCATTTTTATGTAAAAAGAAGGTGGCCGACACCTTTCGGTAGTATAGCTTCACTCCTCTAAAATAGCGATGGCTGACTGTTGGTCAACCTGCCCCATCAATATCTTAGTGTGTTCCGAAAAAAATTTCTGCAATCGGCCCACACCCATTGCTGTCGACCCAAAATCATCAATAAGCTTGGCATGGGTAAAAACAACAAGGGGGATAAAAGGGAGCTGTAGGTTTAATTTTTTCTCTAGGGCGTTAATGCATTTACGGTTTTCCCAAAGCGGGTTTAATATTGTCCCGTCAACACCCCTTCCTCTCACCTTCCACTCCTGATCATTTTTTTGCCCAGAAATTTTTCCAACCTGGGAACAGCAAGTCACAACAAAAATACCATAAGGAGAAATCACTACATAAGGGATGTGTGACATTCCTCTTTCTAAGTGAATCATCACATTACAAAATACTATGTAATTGTCGTCTAGCCGGTCTAGTTCATTTCTAACTAAGGTCGTTCCGGAAATACTTGACTGTTCACTGCCGCTACGAACAAAAAAAATAACCAAGACAATGAAAACCACAAAAGTGGCGAAAATCTTTATCCAATAGAGGGAAACTATTTCGAGCATGGCGAAAAGCTAATTACTTTGCGAATGGGTCCGGCGGTTCAAATGAAACTTGACTGGTCGATTCTAAACTTTGATTAGGATGTTCTGCTGTCTTTTTTTTTGTAAATGCAATTTTCATCCCGGCTTGCGCGGGAAACAATTGCGGAGATAGTAACTGCTGTCGAGGAGAAATACTTTGCAAACGCTCTCTAAATCCCTTCAAACGAGTAAGAGTAACCGGTCGCCTTCCAGGTAAACTGTTTTGGATAGACATTGCCGCTCTTCGCCCAAAAACAGTTATGTCTAACAATGAATTCCCCATAAGACGATTGGTCCCATGTATCCCTCCCGTTACCTCGCCGGCGGCCCACAGCCCTTTGGCTTCAGTGCGACCATCTCGATCTATCTGAATCCCTCCATTCTGATAATGCAGTGTAGGATAAATAAGAATGGGTTGTTTGGCTGGGTCTATATTGTAACGCTTGAACCTGTGAAAAATACCCGGGAACTTTTGTCGCAAAAATCCTTCACCGTTTTGCAAATCTATGAGCGGAGTATCCAGCCAAATTCCAGCCCTATGAGTTGGTGTTTGCACTCCCCTTTTCTCAGTAACTTCACGGATAATGGCTGCCGCCAGAACATCGCGAAAAGTCATTTCATGAACGAACCGGCTTCCTTCTGCGTTTACGACCTGAGCTCCTATCGAACGGATTGACTCAGTTACAAGCTGACCGGCCAAAGCTTCTGGATAGGCAGCCCCTGAAGGATGATACTGATGACTGTCTGAGTTAACTAATTTACAACCTTGCCGGTAGGCGAGGATCAATCCGTCTCCAACTGCTCCTAGGTGATTACTTGTTGGAAAATCCTGAAAGCGTAATTGACCACTTCCACCGGTAGCAATAATGACGGCCCTTGCCGAAACAGAAATGAGATTCCCCTCGTTACGATTCCACAACACGGCTCCGGTAACCTGCCCTTCTCCATCATCAAGAAGTTCTATAACTGCATGATTTTGTAAAGTTTTGGTACTACTTAATAAAACGGCATCTTTCAAAACGCGCATAATTTCAAGCCCTGTGTAATCTTTGCATGCCAATACACGAGGCAAAGAAGTTCCGCCGCCAGGACGGAGCTGAAAGGTCCCATCCTCGTTAGTGTCCAATATGCAACCTAATTGACCCAGCCAGCGAATCGTATCCGCACTGTTTTCACATAATACTCGGAGAAGCTCCGGGTTGTTGCGTCCATGCCCGCCAACATAAGCATCTGCAAAATGCCTACGCGATGAATCGTTAACTCCCAGTGCTGCCTGAATTCCACCCTCTGCCATAACGGTATTGGAGTCGCCCAACCGCAGCTTAGTTGCAAGGTGAACGCTAAGCCCGGTTCCTTCTAAAGCAAGAGCCGCTGAAGCCCCTGCCCCACCGCCTCCAACAATAAGAACATCGGTTTCTATATCTACCGATGGCTCAAAGTCAAGCGGGAGTTGGCTATCTGACTCTAAAAGATCTGCTAGTTCGTGAGGAAACTTTCCATTGTCTGCATTGGGTCCTATCCGAACCTTACGCTGCATCCCCAAGTAGTCAGGGTGATACTGATGTAGAAGTTTTTGGGCGTCGTCCTCTCCAATTTCGGGTGGCTTTGAGCGCAACCTTGCCTCACGAGTAGTCTCTAATTTATTAAGTGAATCTTTAGCCCATTCCATCACAATCCAATCTTTCCGCTTTTTCTAAACTGAAGGGCATGGTTCATCCTATCGGTCGAGTTTCCGTCCAGAAGGTACTTCCACTCCAACTCAGCCTGTTGTGACTCTTGTTCCAAATCTTTGTCCTTGCCTTGTTCCATAGAGGACCCAATCGAACGGCGTACCCACATCCCCATCACATGCGGTTGAACTTCATCCTCACAAACAAATCTACATAGGCCGCAATGAATGCAAGTAGTAAAATCTTCTGCAACCTTATCAAGCTGATCAGATCTCATCCTGAGAACCGAGTCCATCACTGGTATGCCCATCGGACAAGCTGAAGTACAACTTCCACATTTAGTACACCTATCAAGTTTTGGATAGGCTTTGCGGAGTTTTTCTTCAGTTGGATTGGGTTCAGGTGCTACAGTCAAAACCGAATCAACAGGGCAGGGGAAAATCTCCATTCCTTCCTCCACCGGACACATACAGGCAAGGTCTGTCCCCTTCATCTGTCCTTCAGGAGATCGCACCGTTATAGTGCAAGCACCGCAGACACCTCCAACGCAACCAGTTTTAATCAACTCTGCCCTCCCGGCATTCCACAGCGCGTGGACCACGGTCTCGCCAACCCTAGCCTGAATAGATTCGCCTGCTACTTTTATTTCTACTGTTTTCATGAAAACAATTATCAATCAACCATGAATAATTATCAATCCTGATTGCCTCTTTTACTTGTCCATGCTAGATTGACCTTCGAGTAAAATTGTTGTGTTAAGGTTTAATCCTTTAGGTTCATATAACTATGTCTGGACATTCAAAGTGGTCAACAATAAAGCATAAGAAGGGTGCGGCCGATGCAAAACGTGGGAAGATTTTTACTAAAGTGATTAAGGAAATAACTGTTGCCGCGCGTATAGGAGGAGGAGATGTAGACGGGAACCCCAGGCTGAGGTTAGCGGTGCAAAAAGCTAAAGAAGTTAATATGCCCCAGGAAAATGTAACCCGCGCTATTAAAAAAGGCACTGGAGAACTGGAAGGCGTTCAATACGAAGAAATCTCTTATGAAGGTTATGGTCCTGGAGGTGTGGCTATTTTTATGGAGGTGATGACTGATAATAAGAATAGAACCGTCGGTGAACTACGAGCCATCTTGGGTAAAAATGGCGGAAATATGGGAGAAAATGGCTGTGTCGCTTGGATATTTGAGCAAAAAGGATTGATTACTGTAAAAACATCCGAAAAGGGCGAGGAGGAACTACTGGAGCTGATTATCGACGCAGGTGGAGACGACATGCAAATTGTTGACGACTATTACGAAATAACCACCTCAGTAGAAAGTTTCGAGTCCGTACGCAAGGCGACAGAAGATGCCAGTATTAAAACTCAATCATCCGAGCTAACCCGTATTCCACAAAACACGATTAACGTAGAAGAAAAACACTGCAAGTCACTACTTCGATTGATGGATGCACTGGACGACCACGATGATATCCAAAAGGTCTACTCAAATTTCGACATCACAGATGAAATAATGGCCGCAATCGAGTAAAACTTCTAACTCGAGAAGGGAAAATTTTTTTTGACGGTATTTGGCGAAAAATCCTCTTGATTACAAATAACGAGTGTATTTCGACATTCAGGACTTTCTTGATCACTACAAAAAAACTCGGACAAAAAACATCACAATACTTTACTTGATCTCTCCTTTATCATCTTTCCTTAATAAAGAGAGTATGTGCAAACTCCCTAAAACATCCAACTTTTTTTAATTATGCGCGTAATGGGCATCGATCCTGGAAGCAACTGCACCGGCTGCGGGGTCGTCGAGGAAATTAATAACGAACTAAAGGTAATCTATTGGGGAAGCATTAAAACCAAAACACGCCAATCCTTTCCCCAGAGGCTGAAGTTTATATATGACGAACTGGTCGCCCTCATCCAAAATTTTAATCCTGATGAAGTTGCGGTAGAAGATATGTTCTTTGCGACTAATGTCAAGTCTGCTTTAAAACTTGGGCAAACCCGAGGCATCGCCATATTATCTGCAGTTAATGAAGGCAAACCAGTCGCTGAATATAGCCCGCTAGAAGTCAAGCAGTCTGTAGTTGGCTATGGACGAGCTGAGAAACAACAAGTACAAGAGATGGTTACGGCTATTTTAAAGCTCAAGGAAAAACCAGAACCGTTTGATGCGTCGGATGCACTTGCTGTAGCCATCTGCCACATTCACTCAACCATAGCAAACTCAAAGTTCAGAACCGAAAACAAAAGATGATTGCGCACCTTAAAGGCAAACTCACCAATAAATCTCCCGTTGGAATCGCCATTGATGTTAACGGTGTCGGCTACCAGGTTTTTGTTCCACTATCCACATTTTATGTTTTGCCGGAATTGGGGAACGAAGTTTTTCTGAACATACACACTCATATGCGTGAAGAATCGCTTAAATTATTCGGGTTTTACACCGCAGATGAAAAAAAAATCTTCGAAAAACTCATCACCATTAACAAGGTAGGCCCTAAACTCGCGTTAACAATTTTATCAGGCATGTCTCCCGCTGAGTTGTTTAGCACCATCGACTCTAACGACATTGGAAAACTTAGCACGATCCCTGGAATTGGGCGCAAAACAGCGGAACGCCTCATACTTGAAATGCGCAACAAAATAGAAGGACTCTCTCTAGAGTTCGCATCAACAAAAGATTCTATTCCACAGAACGGGCTATTTGATGATGCTCTTTCAGCTCTAGTTAACCTTGGGTACAAAAAAAGCCAAGCGGAACAGACATTAAAAAAAGTGTGCGCAGAAGAAGAAATAGAGAACTCGATAGAAGGCTTAATCAAGAGAAGTTTAAACATGCTATCTTGATTTTTTAATCAAAAGTATTTAGCACCCACTTTAAAGATATCCCAATGGATGATTCTATTACAAATACCGAGGTTGACGACGAGGTCCTGTTCGAAGCAACGCTTAGACCAAATAAATTCGAAGACTATATCGGACAAGACAAAATAAAGCGAAACTTAGAAATTTTTATTGAGGCCGCACGTATGCGTGGTGACGCATTAGACCACGTTTTGCTTTATGGACCACCTGGCCTCGGAAAAACTACCCTAGCAAATATAATTGCCTCAGAAATGGGAGCAAATATAAAAAGTACTTCGGGCCCAGTTATAGAAAAATCTGGTGACTTGGCCGCGATCTTAACCAACCTAAAAAAAGGAGACATCCTTTTCATAGATGAAATCCATCGTTTATCTAATGTCATTGAGGAAATACTGTACTCAGCAATGGAAGACTACAATCTAGATATCATGATCGGGCAAGGTCCAAGCGCACGGTCAATAAAATTAGAACTCCCTCCTTTTACTCTAGTGGGGGCGACAACCAGAGCGGGGCTACTTACTTCTCCACTAAGAGATCGGTTCGGCGTCGTACACCGTTTGGACTATTACAGCCCAGAAGAACTCGAAACAATCATCGCGCGCTCAGCTTCAATCCTGAAAATTGAAACTCATTCTGATGGCGCAGGAGAAATTGCACGTCGTTCTCGGGGCACTCCCCGTATTGCCAATCGACTACTCAGACGTGTTCGTGATTACGCGCAGGTTAAAGCTGAAGGCATTATCACAAAAGATGTGGCCAAAAAATCTTTGGGGATGATGGAAGTGGATCACCTTGGACTCGACAAAATGGATCACAAACTAATATTGACCATCATTGAAAAATTTAAGGGTGGGCCAGTCGGAGTCGAAAGCCTTGCCGCTTCTATCAGCGAAGAAAGAGATACAATCGAAGACGTGTTAGAGCCTTACCTTATGCAATCCGGATTTATTCAGCGAACTCCACGAGGAAGAATCGCAACTGAAATCGCCTATCAACACTTTGGCATCACACCACCAAAACAAAACCAGCAGGAAAAGTTATTTTAAACGATGTGTCCTACAGGAAAGATCACTAATTAAGAAAGTTTTAAACCAAGCCGATCCATTAAACAACAGCAACAAAAGGTACCTGCAATCAAAAATACGTTTTATGTAGTGATGAAGGGAACCAGATAAAAAAAGATTGCTGGTAACTTCTAAAAAGAGAAAAACTAAAACTAAGCCGCCCAGACTTCTTTAAATTGTTCCAAAAATCGAGTGTCCATTTTAGTCGCACCAAGAAGGTGTTCCGATTGATAGGTAGCAGACCCGTGAAAATCTCTACTTCCTGTGATAATTAGCCCAAATTTTCGCGAGAGACCTTTATAGTATTCCACTTTCCCCGTACGCTCGTGATAGGGATAAACGCACTCCATTCCCAAAAGCCCGAAGGATTTCAACTCTTCAACCATCTCAGGAGCATCTTCGTAAGGTCTTCCTTTCGCAGGATTGCATAAAGAGTAAGACCTCTCTCCAGGGTGCGCCAACACCGGAATACCATTACATTCACGAATTAGTTTGCAAGCATTTTCCATTTCCAAGTTTTCTCGCTCTACGTTGTATTTTACAAGGTACCGATCAAAGGCATCTCGAGTGCTGGGAACGACCCCAAGGCGAACCATCTCTTTAGCCAAATGAGGTCTTGCAAGAACGCCCTCAGCGGCGCGGCGAACATTTTCATATTCTATAGTTCCGCGAAATTTTTCAGGAATCACTTCGTTGACGCGGTAGATCAACTCACGCATGCGCCGCTCTCTCTTAGATGCCATTTTCATAACCTCATGCGACAACTCATCCGACAGGGATTCTATAGACTCAAAATAAGCGAGGAGGTGAAGATTAAATCCTCTGTAGCGAACCGTTATTTCAATCCCAGGAAAAGCCGAAATTTCCACTGCCTTAGCCGCTGCCATGAATTCTGGGATACCCTCAAAAGTATCATGGTCTGTTAAACACAGCACTGAAACCCCATTTCCCCTAGCAATATCAACCAATCGAGTCGGAGAAAACTCTCCATCAGAAAAAGTTGAATGCATATGAATTTCAAATTTTTTCATAGAAACTATTCTAGCCCTATTTACATTTTTTAACAAAGTTTTAGTGACTCAGGAAACAACACATGCACTAATCCAAAAACTAAAATTCAAAGCTTAATTGCCTTGTTAATATTTTTTCGATATTCTTAGATTATGCGCAGACATCAAACACTCAAAACATGGATTTTGACTTTTGTTTTTCTAGGGTCAATGGGTGATGCGCTCTCGTTTTCCGCCCCCTCCTCGCGCGAACTCGTTATTGTGTATTCCGGAAATACATTAGGTGAACTTAAGCCATGTGGGTGTGCTAAGGAAGAAGATCAAGGTGGGTTCGAACGCCGCTTGACCTACCTCAAAGAAGTCTTCGCAAATTCAAAAAATATACTATTGGTCGACACTGGTGACAACTTTAAAGAACCCTCTACGCAAGGCAAAATCAAAGCGCGTTACATCATGCAGGCAATGTCTAAGTCAAAGTACGACGCGGTGATCCCAGGAGATAAAGACTTGGTTTACGGAGAACCTTTTCTTAACGACGACGCGTCTGTCCCTTGGCTTCTTAGCAACGCCGAACTAAGAGAAATCAAACCACCTAAAATAAGAATCAAAAAATTAGAGAATGGTCTAACTGTCGCTATGTTAGCCCTAATCGATCCAGACCTATACTATGACGCAAAACATAGTGGCGGGAGTATCAAAGATCCAATAGAGTCTGCCAAGAAATTAATTAAAAAACTCAAAATATCGGAACACCCAGATGTAATTGTTTTGTTAACACACATGAAGCGGGAAAAAGCAATTTCTATGTTGAATTTAAGTGGAGTCGATGTGGTGATCAATGGACATATCGAAAAAGATACTGATATCATAGACATGACCCATATAAAACGTAATGGGAAAGTATTTGTTCAACCCGGTCCCAGAGGGCAAAAGATGGGCGAGTTAACTGTCCGCATTGATAACAAAGGAGAAAAATTATTTAAGCAACGTATTATTCGTTTAGATTCGAATGTTAAACCTGATCCCGAAATGATAAAATGGTATGAAGAATATAATAGAGAAGTGGAGGATCTATTTTTCACCTCGTTAGAGTCTCGAAAAAACAAACATGGGAAACAAAAAGTTTTTGCATCAGAGCAGACATGCGTGACCTGCCATCCGAGCAAACATAAACTGTGGAATCTGTCGCGCCACAGTCATGCCTATGAAACTCTAAATCGCGTCAACAAAGCGTTCGATCCAGAGTGCCTAAGGTGTCACGTCACAGGATGGGGCTATGATGGGGGGTTCATTAGTGAAGTAGATACTCCAGAATTGAAGAATGTGCAGTGCGAAGCGTGTCACGGACCAAGGTTAGATCACATAAAAACTTTACAACAAAACCTTAAACTCGATGCCAAAAAGGCCTGTAAGAACTGTCATATTAAAAACCACAGTCCCAATTTTAATTTTTCAAAATATTGGCCAAAAATAAAACATTGACCTTCGGTAGTAATTTAACCATAAGGAGATTGGGCATGAAACCCTGCAGGAACCCCTTGAAAAGAAATTTGCTAAAAACCTTGTTTTTTTTACTCGCTGGTTGTTCAACTCTACCTAGTTTCGCCTTCGCAGCAGATAAAATCCAAGGAAAATATGAAGTCATCGGTTCAATAGAAAAACTCAAGGGAGTAAAACAGGTCGAGATGACTGAATTTTTCAACTACTCCTGCGGTCACTGCTATCGATTTTTAGAAACCTCTAAAAAGCTACGCGCTAAATTCAAGGACAAGCTTTATCATAAGAAATATCCCATTTACTGGGGACAACAAACCGCATTCCCAGCCAAAGCTTTTTATATTACCGATGAACTTGGACTTGAGGAAAAGTTTACTCAGGAACTCTTTAATGCCAACTTCAAACTCCAGATTAACATTTTCCAGCCAAGAGTTATTCAACGGCTTTCACAACACTACAAGATTGAACAAGAAATCAGGGAAGGGATGAAATCTCCTGACATAGAAGCCAAGGTCCAAGAGTCGCTAGCCCTGGCAAATAAATATAATGCTAACGAAACACCCACAATTATTCTCAATAAAATATTGACAGAAAAACTGGATGTTATCGAACTAGGTACAACTATTGGTGAAAATTATAAAAATCAATATGTCGACATGAGAACATCTGAAAATTCTGAGTGGTCTCTCTTCGAGAAAGAGAGCGCTAATTCTTTAAATGAACAGATAAAGCTTGAACAGTTGAGTGATCAGTCTTTTGAAGATTATGTCAAAGAATATTTCAGTCAGTAATATTTTAGTTATTAGAGTTGTCCAACTATTTCTTTGAGATCAACGTCCATATTACTGATTAATTCAAAAGGTACCTCAGACAGTGTTTCAATCAATTTTTTTCCAGCCATAAATTCTCTTGGACTATTAATGGCATCAATAGCGATTAAGCGATTTTCTTTTAGATAAAAAACAGCAAATTTCTCTTCTTTTGGATAGCCTCGGATTACGCGGCGGTCATGATGTTGAGAAATGCCTGCAATTTGGAGCTTTATGTTGTATTGATCTGACCAAAACCACGGAACCTCTTGGTACGGTTTTTGGTTACCAGCAATACCAGCAGCAATTGATTTTGCTTGTTCAACAGCATTTTGAACTGATTCCAATCTTAGTCTTTGTTTGAAAATATTGTTGGGGTGATTACTGCAATCACCAACAGCAAAAATATGAGGATCGGATGTTTGTCCATTAGCATCCACTAGGATCCCATTATCACACGTCAAGCCAGAACTTTTTGCGAGTTCAATATTAGGCTTAATACCAACACCGATGATTACAACATCTGTATT
>ERZ651768.3452-NODE-3452-length-10572-cov-2.471177_pt1 | contig 10572 bp, 11 predicted proteins | sample MGYA00514754_ERZ651768 | MGnify/ENA metagenome assembly ERZ651768 | reverse complement strand
GTCGCGCAATGCTCTCCGAGATCCTGCCCGGTGCTGTTAAAGCATGGAAGTGTCACCGGGCACAGACACAACATCAACCAATGAAGATCAGCACCTACTCGTATCAAAGAATCCGATCAACGTCATATTGGTCGCCGACACGGATATGCTAACTGACCGGTTCTGGGTACAGGTACAGAATTTTCTGGGACAGAGAATTACAAACGCGTTCGCGAGCAACGGAAATTTTGTCATTAACTCCCTCGAAAACCTCACCGGCAGCAGTGACCTGATTGGGATGCGCAGCCGGCAAAGCTACAGCCGGCCGTTCACCCGGGTGATGGGCCTGCGCCGTGAAGCCGAGAACAGATTCCGGTTGACCGAACAGCGCCTACAACAGGAGTTGCGTGAGACGGAAGACAAGTTGACTGAACTTCAAGCGAACCGGAGTGAGGACAGCGCATTAATCCTAAGTCCGGAACAGGAAGCAGAACTCGATCGCTTTACGCAAGAACGGCTGCGTGTTCGCAAGGAACTGCGGCAGGTGCAGCGCGGTCTCGATCAGGATATTGAGAACCTTGGAACGGGCCTTAAGATCATTAACATCGGCTTGATCCCGCTGTTGATAGTCATCGGTAGTTTATCGTTATTTCTGCTTCGCCGTTATAAGCCCGCTTAGCCGGCTATGAACCGCAAGACATTGATCAGTTTACTGACTCTCGCAGCGCTGCTGGTACTGGCTGCGTCGCTGACAAATCTTTCGGAACGATTAGGCGGTAATTTTAATCAAATGCTGTTACCAAAACTGGAAGCGCAGCTGAACAGCCTTACCAGTATACGGGTGATTGGCGGAGGCAATCAGACGATCGCGTCCTTGTCACGGGGAGAGAACGCCTGGAAGCTTGCAGATAAATTTGGTTACCGTGCCGATATCGGACGCATCCGCAGCAACCTCCTCGCGTTAGCACGAGCAAAAATTGTCGAGCAGAAAACTGCCAAACCTGAGTATTTTGAGCGCCTAGGCGTAGAAGATGTTGCCGGTGAAGCTGCAAAGGGTGTGTTAATTGAACTGGAAAGCCTGGACAAGCCGGTCAAGATCATCATTGGGGATACCGACGTTGGGGGCGGAGACTACGCGTATGCGCGCAAGGCCGATGAAAATCAGAGCTGGCTCATCAGCGGCGCCTTTGACCTGCCAACGGATACGTTGGCATGGCTGGATCGTGAAATATTGGATATTCCAACCGCCCGGATACGTGCGGTCACCATCACACACTCCGACGGCGAAGTACTGCGTATTGAGAAAGCCGCTGCAGAAAACCCAAATTTCGAGGTACAGGGAATTCCCGACGATCGTGAGTTGAATTATCCCAGTGTCGCCAACGCAATCGCAGGTGTGTTGACCGGGCTTAGGTTAGAAGACGTGCGGACTGACATGGGGCTGGATTCTGCAGAGGCGACACCGTCAAGAATCGTATTTGAAACTTTTGATGGCCTGCGAATCGATTTGACTGTCTACTCACTGACGGATGATAACTGGACCCTGGTATCGGCACGGGTTGGCGAACTGTCAAACCCAGCTGCGGCTGAAAATTCCGCTGGCGCAGAGGATCAACCCGACATCAAAAAGCCCGCGATCGACGACGAAGTTGAAAAGTTGAATGCACGTCTCGGTGGTTGGGCATACACGCTTGCCAGCTACAAATCAGAGCAGTTGCTCAAACGTATCGATGAACTGCTGGCACCAGTGGACGACGATCGCCCGCTGCCTGAAAAGATTAACTAGCATCATTCGCCGCACATTCTCGCAGGACGGTATCATCTAGCTCGCTTACGATTCAGCTATGCGGTTGGTTTAACGAACCGCAGTGTGAATCGGTCACTTTCGCCGATGGCCTGATACATATCCTTGTCTTTTTCTTGCAACCGTAGCGTTGGTGGCAAAGTCCAAACACCGGTTTCGTAATCCTTGGTGTCGTTCGAGTTGGCATTGATTTCGGAGGTAGCCTCCAACACGAAGCCGGCTTGCTCAGCCATTGTAATAGCATAGCCTTGGTTGACGTACCCTGAAGCGGCTTTAGGATCCTGCGGGACTGCCGAGTTTCCGCGATGCTCGACGACACCAAGCACACCACCAGGTTTAAGCGCCCTGTAAATCGCTGAAAATATATCGTCCGCTGAACCACGGGGCATCCAGTTGTGGATATTACGAAATGTAACCACCAGATCGACCGACTCAGAAGGCGCAATTTCCAGATGATCGGGAGGCATCAGCACGGTCATTTCAGCTGTCCCATAAAGGTTTGGGTAAGCAGCCAGTTTATCCTGGTAAGCTCTAGCTCCGCGCCTGATAAATTCAACGTTCGATTCAGGATCCCAGTGAGCTGCGTAATACTTTCCCTTTTCATTAACGTATGGGGCGATCACCTCGGTATACCAGCCTCCGGCAGGCCAGATTTCGACGACATGCGTATTCTCACTTAGGCCAAAAAATTCCAAAGTTTTCTCTGGATGCCGGTAGCGATCCCGGCTCCGGTTTGCATCTGACCGATGCTCTCCGGCGAGTATCCGCTCAAATCTGCTGCCGCTTTCCGCTACGCCTTCGCCGTCACGTGCCTTAGCACTGTACGCCTGCCCTACCAAGCCAATAGCTAACACGGTAAAAAAAAGCTTGAACTTCAAGATGGTCTTCCCCTTGTGTTTATTGTTTCTCCGAGCAAGCGGTCAGCTTAGTCGATCAGTTTGTCAATTTCCATCGACGGACGCTGCGCACAGATTGCCGGCATCATCTACAATCGGAATTCTCACCACAACACAATTCCCAAGTGGTCTTTGGCGCAGCTTCAGGCATCCTGACGCAACCCAATGTGGTTGATTTCTGCGGGTTGCGGTAAACGGTAAAACGCTCTTAACTCCTATCTTGCCGCGTGCGACACGATTGCATGGAAGCTGTTTGCTGCCACCGGGATACCGATCACTGCACAGCCTCATTGCCCTGCGCCGCCCGCCTATCCGGCAGGGTTTTGATTTCCGCTAGCATCCGAATATAGGCGTGCGGCAACCCGTGCATGATCGCACCGGCAACCACAAACTCGTGATACCAGGCTTCCGGAAGTAGATTGTCATCAATTGCAGATCGTCGGGCTATATATGCGAATACTTTGTAATTCTGACTTGTGTTCAGACCATTTACTTCGAGTCGGGCGCGCCGGTAATCTGATCCCTCGACCTTATCAAGGCTAACCGTTTCCGCAGACAGGGTCTCGTACACCACACCGAACACCTGTCGATCAACGTTTGGCACGATGTTGCATTTCGCTGACCCGTCGGAACCACGTTTGTGAAATCGCAGCTCGTATTGCATCAGCGACGCCGGCTCACAACTTACTGCCGAAGGAACGCGACTCTGCATTCTCAAGGCGTGCATGTTCGCGCCCTAAGCAAAATAATAAACGTGCGCCGATTTGGAAGAGCCTGACACCAGAATCAGATCAGTCAGAATGTTTGTGAGCCATCAACTTTCTACCGCAAGATCAGTTTCAACGCCGATAGGCAGAGTGGCCCCCGCGATCAGAAAATATAAATGCAGTGCACGCATAACCACAAATTACATTGAGGTCGCCGGCTCCGCTTCCAACCGGCGCTATAAGATCCACCATCAGGAATTAGGGTTTCTGCAGTTTGGACGCCCACCCTCGGCAACAACCTCGTTATAAAGAGGCAATGCCGTCGGCAATTGACTGATCAAACCGCCGATCCGATTGTCCGCAGAAGGGTGGGTGGAAAGAAATTCCGGCGGGCCTCCGCCGGCTTTAGCTTCCATATTTTTCCAGAGTTGCACACTGGCTCGAGGGTCAAATCCGGCACTGGCCATGTAGTCAAGACCAACGACATCGGCTTCGCTTTCCTGACGGCGCCCATAGGGTAGAAAAAATCCTAAATCTGCGCCAATTGCCACCATCTGACCAAGGTTACCACCTACTGCGGCCGATCCCAGGCCCACGATATTGCCGGTAACCAACTCCTGATTCGCGCGTTCGAGGCTGTGCTGCTCAGTGACATGGGCAACCTCGTGCCCAATCACGGCGGCTAATTCGTCCTGTGTCGTTGCAACCGCGAAAATCCCGTTAAATACACCGATCTTGCCTCCAGCCATCGCGAAAGCATTTACCATCTCGTTATCAAAAACTTCGATTTCCCAATCCATCGTGTCATACGGTGATCCCAGCTGAGCAATGATCGCCCGGGAAACGCAGTAGACATAGGTTTTTTCCGTCACGCTCGACGTGAGTGCCATTTGTGTTTGCATCTGCTCAAACTGATCTGCCGAAACTGCCTCAATTTCGGCTTGGCTGACGCAGCCAACTCCAAACAGCATCAACATCAGGGTTGAGAAAATCCGGCCTGGGTTGCTGCTCATCGTGAATGCACCTTTCCGCAAGCTCCAATTATACCTTCTAGCTCTAAGGACACGCTTAGACAGCCCGCGCAGTGCATTGGTTTCGCCTCTGCCCGCCTTCGGGAGGGTAGCTAATCCGCACCCCCTAGAACGAACGGTATTCGTCACGACCACCGGGAAGCTAGAATCCGAGAGAATTCAACATTGAGGTGATTACCGATTGCAGCCGCTGTACCAGCGTCGGTCGTCCTTTATAGAGTACGCCATAGATATCAGCAGTCTCAGCAGCTCTCATCAGGTAGTCGTCACTGGATCCCAACTCATCGACCAAGCCGAGTTGCTTTGCACGGCTACCGTACCAGTATTCACCGGTCGCAATGCTATCGACATCCATCGCAGGTCGGTGCTCGGCGACCACGGCTTTAAACAAATCGTGAACATCCTCCAGATCTTCTTTCATTTTAGCGCGGTCTTCCTCGGTGTTTTTCCCGAACAATGACAGCGTGCGCTTGTACTTACCGGCGGTGATCTGCTCAAAATCAATGCCATGTGATTCGAGGAATCGGTTGAAATTAGGCAACTGCGCTAACACCCCGACGGACCCTATGATCGCGAAGGGTGCAGCGATCAGTTGATCGGCGATAGAAGCCATCAAATACCCACCGCTTGCAGCCACCTTGTCAACGATTACGGTCAACGGAATCTTCCGGTCTTTCAGGCGCAATAGTTGTGACGCCCCCAACCCGTGCTCATGCACCGTTCCACCCGCATTTTCAAGACACACGACGACTTCATCCTGTTCTGAGGCGACTGTTGCAATCGCACTGACTTCTTCTCTGAGAGCGCTAACTCCTGTCGCGCGCATATCGCCCCTAAAATTGATGACGAAAATTCGTTTGTCCGATTGCTGATTATTTTTCCCTGACTTTTCTTTTTGTTTACGTTCCTTCTTTTCACGCCGCCCCTTCTGCTTCCACTCGGATTTACTCATTACCGCTCGCCGCACCGTGTCCGCCATCGCGCGGTACTTGTCATTAAGTTTTTCAACTCTTAATCCACTGGGCTTATGCTCTTTCCGCGACGCCGCTGCAATCAAAAGCACCAAGACCGCACCAATGGCGACAACCACCGTTACAGCCTTGGCGAGGAATAAGCCGTAATCAAAGAAAAATTCTGACATTCATACACTCCATGAGCATTCGAAAATGGATTGCTACGGTATCTGGCCCTGTTGGCTGCGAGTTATGCGCTTAGTCCCACGTTATTCTGATTGAACGTCCGATCAGCGCGATAGCTGGACCGAACCAGCGGACCGGCAACGACTTCCAGAAAGCCAAGTGAAAGGCCCAATTCACGATAGCTGTTAAACTCCTCGGGCGGCACGTAACGGACTACCGGAAGGTGATTCAGGGTTGGCCGCAAATACTGACCCAGCGTCAGGATATCCACATCGCGTTGCCGTAAATCTTCCATAGCCGCTAAGATCTCTTCGTCTGTTTCTCCTAGGCCTAGCATTAAACTGGTTTTCGTGATGAGTTCGGATCTCAGTCTTTTCGCGACTGAGAGGACTGCGAGAGTCTGCTGGTAACCAGCCCGCGGATCACGTACCGACTGAGTTAGGCGGCAGACTGTTTCCAGATTCTGCGCAAATACGTCCGGGCCAGCGGAAACAACGGTTTCGACGTCACGTTCGCAGCCGTTAAAGTCAGGCGTCAACGCCTCAATCGCCGTGGCCGGCGTTCTTTTCTTCACCGCACGGATACATTCAGCATAGTGGCTGGCGCCACCATCGGGCAGATCATCCCGGTCAACCGAAGTCAGCACAATATATTTCAACGCCATCAGTTCGACCGAACGGGCCGTATTTTCTGGCTCATCCGAATCAAGCCAGCCTCGGGGATTGCCGGTGTCAACCGCACAAAAACGGCATGCGCGAGTACAGACGCTGCCCATAACCATGATTGTCGCCGTGCCGTTGTTCCAGCATTCGCCTATGTTGGGGCACATCGACTCCTCGCAAACGGTACTGAGCCCGTGTTCACGAACGTTGTGCAATACAGTCGCATACCCTCGCCCCGCTGGCATTCGCACCCTCAACCATGCCGGTTTTCCACCGCGGAGCTGTTCGCCCGAAAACAGGCTCTTCTTGATGCCATTTTTAGTGGCACGGATGCCATGCTGGGTGCGGTACTTCGTTCCGCTTTCAACGAAAGGAATTTTGGTCAAAGTTCTCATATACAGATGCAGGACCCTACATTAGTTTCGCCAATAATTGATTATTCTCGCACGGTCCCAGCAGCTAGCAAAGCGCCAGCAGCCTTCCATAGGTGCAAGCTATCGGTGAGCGCAGCCATTTCAGCTTGGCCGATGCCATTATCCGCAGATTGCGACAATAAAGCCCCAACAAAGGTTGAGCAATACAGGGGGATTCGGTCTCCAGCGAAATATTCGGTCAGACGGTGTTCGTGCTGGGTACGACGTTTGGTGCAACCACGGCTAACTCAACAATCGAACCTGATCCAACGTATCCAGATTTAACTTCTTTGCTAGCAACCTTTCGAGTTTAGCGGTATCTAGAATAGACTGATGCGCAGAATGTAATTTCTGCCACACCGCTGTACTTATCGATAGTGTTCTCATCTAAAGTCTGGAACAAGAAGCACGTGTAATACTTGGCAACCATCAGCGAGGGCAATCTTCTTGCGCCAAGAATACTGTGAAAAATTGTATATATTCAGGGGATTCGTAGCGACCCGTGTGGCCCCAACCCCGAGCCGCGGCTATCTAAAATCAGACTTAGTTTATGCTTTGACAGTTGCACCTCACGAAGTACGGATGTTATAGAGAGAAGCTTTGGTGGCGCTGCACAAACAAATGATGAATTTATCGAATGGTGCCCTCACGGCCGTCATGCTCGCCTTCGCGGCCGCGGCACTAGCTGAGCCAGGTCTCGACCAACTACTCGCAGCCGCTGAAGCATCCCAGGCAGCAGCTAACGCCATGAATGCGCAACTCCTCGCGCCGCAAAACTATCAGAACGGCACCGATGAACTCGACCGGGCACGCCGCGAGATGCAGGCTGAACAAAGCGCGGACCGGGTCCAGGCCCGGCTGATACGGGCGGACAACTTCTTCAACAAAGCGATCGCTGCTGTCAACACAGCCCGCAACATCTTTATGGAAGCGCTTACGCAACGTAAGGCGGCCGAAATAGCTAAGGCACCGGAACTGGCCGGTGCCGTATGGGCAAAAGCCGAAAAAGACCTTGGTAAGGCCGCAAGAGCCCTCGAAAAAGGTAACGAAATGCCCGCGCTGGAGGGTGCTGCTCAAGCTGCGGCCGGCTACAGCGAGGCTGAACTAGCGGCGATCAAAGCGACCGTCGCCGGCGATGCTCGACGCTTGATCTCGAGGGCAGAGCAACTGCGCGCTACAAAGTATACGCCGCTGACGATAAATAGAGCCCGCGGTTTTCTGGTCAAGGCCGAACAAAAACTGGACGCCAACCGTTACGCGATTGACCAGCCGCGGGAATTGGTACAGCAATCCATTGACGCGACCCGGCTCGCCCTATATTTCATCGAGTCGGTGCGTCAGGTGCAGGACAAACGGCTGAGTCTGGAAGAAATACTTATCAATTGGCAGAAACGGCTACAGCGAATTACGAGCGCGGCTGAAATGCAAGATCATGCCCCGAATATTCCGGATGAAACTACAGACAGGATAGTCAATCGCATAGAGCAGCTGCGCGCCAGTGAGATCATTCTCGGAGAAGACCTCTCAAATGCTCAGCAATACATCGCCAGCCTTGAAGAAGAGATACGCGTGCTCGATGAACGCCTTGGCGGGACAATGGCAGCACGGGATGCAGCAGTACTTCGACTGGAGGCTCAGGCCAGGGCACAGGAGCAATATGACCAGGTAAAAAACCTGTTCGACGAAAATCAGGCGCTTGTAGTGGTTGAATCTAACACCATCGTTTTGCACCTGGTTGGACTGCGGTTTGCCGAAGGCTCAGCCACACTCGATACCAGCAATGAGCTCTTACTGGATAAACTCACACGCTCAATTGGAATATTTCCACGTTGCGATATCGTCATAGAGGGACATACAGACTCGACCGGAAGCGATGCCATGAATCTCCGTCTGTCGCAGGCCCGAGCAGACGCGGTTATGAATTTCCTGATTGCGGACAAAAATATTCCCGGCTACCGTATCAAAGCAGTCGGTTACGGCGATTCACGCCCAATCGCCAACAATGAACATAAGGAAGGCAGGGACAGGAACCGCCGGATCGATATGCTGATCATACCGAAAAACACTAAAAGCACATCCTAAATCTCTGATTGAAAATTGAGCCACCAGTAAGGCAATAAAGCTGCCAGTATCGCTGGCTGAAAAAATAACTTAGCAAACGCTACCGACCTATGACCGCGCGGCGTCTGAGTTCGGTCCTATTGCCATCGCTCTTGCTTTCTCCCAAGCCAGCATAACTCGCTTTCGAGATATTCCCCAGCGGTAGCCACCAAGCGCACCACTGGCGCGAAGCACCCGATGGCATGGAATCAGCCATGCTATCGAATTGCGCCCGACCGCCTGCCCGACGGCACGCGCAGCACCCGGCTTGCCAACACGAATTCCAAGCTCACCGTAGGACACCGTGTGACCCTCCGCCACCGTCAGCAAAGCCTGCCACACCTGGACCTGGAAATTCGTACCCCGCAAATGCAGGCTGGGCCGCTTGCAGTCCTGCTTTGAAAAAATGCCCCGGCCAAGCTCTCGAATGTATCCTGGTTCGTGCCGCAATTCGGCCTCTGGCCAGATTTTCTTAATCCCCGTTGGTGCGGTTCCGACAAAATTGCTGTCGAAGCTCAAATAACAGACCCCGCGCTCGGTCGCACCGATCACGCATGAACCAAAAGGGCTCAAAGCATTCCCAAATTTTATACGGGCCGGGATAGGCTCGCCGGCGAATTCACCGGGCGTAACTCCGTCGATGGTCACAAATAAATCGTGCAGAAGCGCCAAACTGCAGGGTTCTACAGCGTGAGTAGCCTCCGAAACGCTATCAGAGCTGGATGAACGGTTCTTCGCGTCGAGCAGCGGCGTGATCTGCAAGAACTGCTGGAGCGAAAGTCCTGACCAGCGCTTGAACACGCGGCTGAAATGGCTGGGACTCGTACCCGCCGCTTTAGCCATTATCTCCAAATCAGGCTGGCCAATTCGATGACTAACGAGATAGTCGATGGCACGTTCGATTCGCTGGTATTCCTGGATTCGGATATTGCCCACGCTCTGTCCTAAGGATCTAGAATAAGCGGCTCCAAGCCGCGATACTGGTCAATGTATATACCTGTCAGCCATGCGCAGCCACCCGATTCTTGCTACTTTGCACACTGGACACTGATGCTCAGGAACATCGACTATCTAACCAACCCTGATGCAGGCCGGGCGCTGAATATTTTGCTGCACACAATCAGCATACTCTGTCTTACCTATATTGACGTGCTGCTGGTGCTTTTGTTTGCGAAAACCTCCCGGTTTTCATCCCAAACTTCATCCGTTCCCGGTGAGTCGAGCTTGTAATGCTAGGAACGAATCTCCGGTTCGAGAAAACACAAACCAATCTGGTTAGCGCGGCATGCCTGCTGCTTATCTTTTCCGGCCTGTTTTTCGATACTCGTACGCAGGCGGCTGAACCGTCGCACTTGTTGCGAGATTTTGACCGAATGGGATTAGTGATAAAGACTTCAACCGGCCCATGCGTCTTTATCAATACCTATGTGGCAACCAACGAAGCATCAAGGGCACAGGGCTTGATGTATATCGAGAACCTCGGTGAATTCGAGGGCATGCTGTTTATTTACGGCCGACCAGCGAAAATTTCTATGTGGATGAAAAACACGCTCATCGCTCTGGACATGCTTTTTGTCCGAGAAAATCAGACCATTGCCAAAATAGTGACAGATACGGTTCCCTTGTCGACCGAAACCATTTTTTCGCGAGAACCGGTGACAACAGTTCTAGAATTAAACGCAGGATCAGCACAACGCTGGGGCATCCAAGTAGGTGATCGGATTTTGCTATAGTCAGCGCCGAAGTATCGCCCACCAGCGAGCAACGTTGAGTAAACTCATCAGTGAACCCGCCACGTAGGTCCAGGCCGCAGCAGTCAAAAGTTTTCGGGCATGCAATTC
>ERZ651768.3451-NODE-3451-length-10575-cov-3.520290_pt1 | contig 10575 bp, 10 predicted proteins | sample MGYA00514754_ERZ651768 | MGnify/ENA metagenome assembly ERZ651768 | reverse complement strand
TTGAAGAGACCCCCAAGGATTGAAGAGACCCCAATGGCATTACCTGCCTGTATAAGGCTTTCTGCCTTTTCATTTTTACGTTTTGCCTACGTTTTTAGGTTAATTTATTTACATTTGAAATCTTTGAGCCGTTAAGAAAGTTATGACTTATTGCAAAGCAAAACAGATTATAATTCCGCTTCTTCTGGTTTTAGCGCTTACTGGGTCCTTTACGGGCAAAAACCCCCAATACGTTAGTGGATTATCGCCATTCTTTTCCGCGGTAGGCCGGATGGAGGAGGGTGTATTCGACAAGGCAAAAGAATCGCGTTTTCAATTTGAACTGGCCTACGAAAATCAGATCCGGGAAAAAATACATCTGATTATTGCTGATTATAACACGGGTTTGGATAAAAGCAGTGCTGTGCTGATTCCTGAATGGATTTTGGCTGAGAGCAAGAAATACGGATACGATCCCCTTTTTCTTACCGCCTTGATCATTACCGAGAGCTCTTTTTATAACAGGGCGCGATCAAATCGGAATGCTCATGGCTTGATGCAGTTGAAACCGGCAACGGCGGTCGCGTTGGCATCTGAAATTCGTTTGCAATGGAAGGGAACCCACACACTGTATGATCCCAGGAAGAATATAGCCTTAGGAGCCTATTACTTGAACAAGCTGGTTTCCCGTTTTGGGGATTTGACTCTTGCCTTGGAGGCCTATAATCAGGGCCCGTCGCGGTTGAGCCGATTTCTACGCAAAGGTTATCTTCCTCAACGCTATTCTAAAAAAGTTCTGAAAAATTACAGAAAAATCCGTTTCCAGCCTATCTAGGGCAGTTCCGAATTAAGTGTTTAGCCAAGGCCGCTCTCGGCTTAGTATGACCCCTATGGATACAATTAAGGAATTCATGCATCCTTTTAGAAAAGCCTTTTCCGGGAAAACCTATGGTTTTGCAACGCAAGGTTTCTTGGCGGTCTTGTTTCTTGTGTCTTTCTCAGGATGTTCCAATATTGAAGTTGAGAAAGCGTTTAAGGGAGAACTTCGTCCTGGAAAGGCCAATAAAGTAATAGGCGAGTACTGCCAAAGTTGCCATATTCACAAGGATTTTGATCCCCCCCTGCATGTTTCCAAGGTTAGGAGCCTTTATAATCGCCCGGTTTTTAAAAGAGCCCGGGAATGCCGATCCTGCCACTATATTGAAAAAAACTGGATGCATAACCAGCATGAACGCAAAACCCGAATGCCGGAAGACGCAAACCGGGGAAAGTTCAGGAAGTTTGAGAAAGAAGAACTGAGTCGAAAGCGCAGAGGTTGATCGCACTCCTGAAATTTTTTTTCAATCTTCCCTTTTTAAAAATCAGAATAATCCAATTAATATATAATCAGCGGGCAATGCTCTAAGAGAAATCCTGAAAATAGTCCTGAATGCTTATTTGCCTGCATCGGAATTTGCCTGCTAGAAAGAATGGGATATTGAGGTGGAGCTTTTTTCTAAACATGGACTCTTGCTGATTGGAATTCTTTGGGTTATAGCCGGAGCTCCTGAAGTTTTTGCGTTTTCCATTGGCGAGATTCAAGTTCAAAGCAAATTTGGAGAAAAATTTAATGCTTCTTTTGAAATTAATTTAGATTTTGACGGACCTGTAGAAGTGGGTCTGGGGGACGTGATTGACTATAACAAGCTGGGACTTGATAGGCAGGATATTATCGATGCTCTGGTTGCGGATCCTGTCCCACCCGGTGGAGGACTAAGAAAAACCGTTCAAATCCGCTCCAACAGCCCCTTATTTTTTCCTTCGTTCAACCTTGTGGTTTGGGCAACCCATAACGGGGGAACCTTACTGGAAAATTTTCTGGTAACCGTGGACTTTCAGCAAAGTCTAGCCTTGAATGTCCGCGGGAATAAAAAAAAATCCCCCAAATTACCCAATAATGAGCCCCGGCAGGAGCCTCTGGTAGGTCAGGAAAAGACCTCACAGCCTGCAGAGATACAACAGTTTGCTAAAGAAGGGTTGGAAAAAGGCTCCCCCAAAGAGCTGGCTGTAGTGGCAGGACCTGAAAGCCCTTCCAGAACCCCCGAGCCAAAGACTCCAAATGAAGAGCCAAAAGTTGCCCCTGAGGAGACTGAGGTCTTGTCCTCTGAAGCAATTGTCCCTGTCCCTGCCAAGGTCCAGGTTATGCACCGAAGGCGCCTTTCAGGCGTTATCTGGGCCTATCCCAGATCCTTTCCTGATTTGACAACGGTGAGCCCTGTCCAGGCCGATGTCGTAAGAACGGAAACGGCTCCGTCCGCCACCCCGAATACCGGGACTTCCACATTGGTGGAAAAAACAGGTCCGGAAATTGTACAAAGTTTGCCTCTCTCAAATGAGGGATATGTTATGAAAAAAGGAGAGGGATTGTTTTCGATTGCCAGAAAACTCAAGATTGGCAATTACCATCCGGCCCAGATTGTGATCGCTATCTGGATGCATAATATTGATAAATTCATATTTGGTAATATCAACGGCATTCAGGAAGGGGTGCAATTGGATCTGGAAAACCTGGAAGATCACGTTTCCGCTATTGACCTGGCTACAGCAAGAAGTATTTTAAAAGGTCAAACTTTGGAATGGGATCTTGCAAAAAGCGCTACTCCGGTTAAGGCGGAAGTCCAGGAAAAAAACATTCCTGAAATACCACTTCCTTCAGAAAGATTGGCGGACCATGCAGACCTTTTTGAACAGGTCATAGGATGGCAGACCACCTGGAAAAATATGGACATAGAAGGCCACCTGGCTTATTACCAGGATTTGGAAATTGAAAACCTGTCCCAGATCAGGAAAAAAAGGTTTCTTGCCCGGCATCCTGAACCCCGCCTTGAAACTTCATCCAAAATTCTGGTGTTGAAAGAAGGGATTCCGCTGGTGTTTTTTGAACAGGAATTTTCTTCAGAAACTCTGAAGAGCCGAGGCCTGAAAGAACTAGAGTGGACTCGCACCCATTCGGGCTGGAAAATACGCGGAGAAAAATTTTACGAATTGCCCGCTCATTCAGCGCGGGAACCTTTGGCAAACCCAGAGGATTTGAAAGCGCGTGTCAATACGGAAAAGACTATTAAACTTTCTTTCATCATTCATGTATCCAGCCATGCCGTTGAATCTTCGGCAGTTTCTTTGGTCAACCGATTACGGAAAAACGGGTTTGACGCTTATTGGGTTCCGGTCAGAATTTCCAAGGCAATCCAGATTTACCGGGTTTATGTGGGGCGATTCTCAGATTGGGACCAAGCCCAAAGGGTGGTCCGGATATTGAGAAAAAAACCTTTCGGGGGTCACGCGACGGCCATTCCTTATCCCTTTGCGTTGCAGGTTGGAGAAGCTAACTCTTTAACAGAGGCCAGAATGTTATTGGAATCTTTGCGGAAATCCGGATTATCGGGTTTGCTGCTGGTTTCCTATAATGAGCCGGCTAGAATCCATTTCCGTATAGTGGTGGGAGCGTTTAAAAAGGCAGATAATGCGACTTGGATACTTCAGCAACTCAAGCAGTCAGGCTTTGCCGGCAAGTTGATTTCCCCTTAGGAGGGCATGGGAAGTTTCTAAACAGAGGGAATAAGAAAATAAAAAAACCGCCCACCTTCCAGTGAGCGGTTTTTTGGACAAAAAACTATAGGGAGGTTTTCAAAGTAGGCGCTGGTTTAAAGCCAACCGTTTTACTGGCTTTAATTTTGATTTCCTCACCCGTCTGAGGATTCCGACCTTTTCTTGCTTTCCGGCTTCTAACGGTAAAGGTTCCAAAACTGGGATAGGCAAACCGTTTTTCTTTCTTGATTGCTTTGGAGATAGTTTCGAAGGCGGCATCAATTACGTCTCCGGCCAATCGTTTGGTTAGGCCATTGTCTTTACAACTTTTAATTACTGCATTGATTAATTCATCTTTTGTCAAAGTTTATCCCCTCCTCTCAAATCAAATCAACGTTATCAGGCTCGTGCATTATTATTAAACCTTCCTCAAATGTCAAACAAAAAAAAGTGCCTGTATTCATTTGAGCCCTTCATAGATAGTGCGCATATTTCGACCTCTCCAATTAAAACAACTTCAAACCCTACAAGTATAGCAAGAGAGGGAAACCGCGAATATCAGCGATACACCGTTAATGAAGAAGGATATATGCTGATAATTTGATAGGAATTATCCTATAGATTGAGGGGTGGAATTCGACCTCTCTGCATTGAGTGTGATAAACTGTGATTTGAATTTACAAGAGTTCCCGACCTGTATTTTTATTCCAGTTAGGAGTAAAAAATAACCGGTTTTTAAAAAATAGTTTGTAGGGGGTTTTCCGGTATGTGTAATTTATTACAGAGATACACTTAGGAGTAGGATATGGCAGTACTGAAGGTCGCTAAATTGGGCAACCCCATTTTAAGACAGGTTGCCAGGCAAGTGGATTTGAAAGAGTTGGCCGATCCGAAAGGTGAACTCCAAAAATTTATAGATGATATGATTGACACCATGCGCCAAGAGGGGGGGGTCGGCCTGGCCGCTCCGCAGGTCAATCGTTCCATACAAGTCTTGGTGCTGGAGGTTGAGAATAATGAGAGATATCCTGGGGAGGCTCCCATTCCCGTGACAGCCCTGGTCAATCCCGTGTTATCGGATTTTAGCGAGGAAACGGTTCTGGGATGGGAAAGCTGTTTGAGTCTCATTGATTTCCGGGGACTGGTTCCGAGATCCGCATCGGTAACGCTCAATGCTTATGACCGGGAAGGGAATAAGATAGAGAAACGGGCAACCGGTTTCGAAGCGGTGGTTTTGCAACATGAAATTGACCACCTGAATGGCAAGGTATTCCTGGACCGCATGGCAGACCTGACCCAATTAGCCTATCAGGAAGAATTCGAAGAATTCTGGCTAAAAAAAGATCTGGTTCTGTAAAAAGGAGGACGGAATTGGACAACTGTTTGGAAGAAGATATCCTGCATCTGTATCAGGAACCGGCGATTGGCTCCTCCTACACAAATACCTACGGGGAAGAGAATATCCAGCGTCTGGTCGGGAAGTACCGTGGCCTCAACGAACCCGGCATGCAGGAGATGCTGGAAATGCTGATCCGTTTTTCCCAGTCCACCGATTTAGCGACCTGTTTCATCTCGGTCGGGGTTCTGCATGCTTTGGGAAAAAATGAGGATGTTCAAGAAGCCTATCGGTGGGCTGAAACCCAGGAGGACCCGGCCCGGATTCTCAACCATTTCGATATTGGAAAGTCGGTCGCCGATTACTTTACATCGGACTGAATATCGGTGCGGTGATCCCCCGCTATTGGGCTGGGGTTGAATCCGCTTGGATCAACAGGGCTTATCGACCCCACGCATTCCCCCTGCTTTAACCTGTTCTGGAGAAAGATCAGGAATCCCGACCATAAAATCCCCGGTATAGCGACCAGTCCCGCCATCCACAATGCGATCTGGTTAATGTTCATGCCCCACCCGTCCACAGCATAGCCTACGCCCCAATTGCTACAGCCCATAACCAGGGTCAAGAGAGCGAGTTCAAAGCTGAAAATCCGGCCTAGGTAATTGTCCGGGGCGGAAATGTGGATCAACGCCGAACTGAATACCCAGATGATGGAGCCGAACAGAGTGGCTAAGGCGACTCCCAGCGAAAGTGTCCAGAGGTTGTGGGAGGCGGCGATGAATAAATATGAAAAGGCTTTCAGGAAAAACGCGCCGGCAATGGCCCATTGTAAAACCGAGGCGGTTTCCCCGAAGATCCGCTTGACCAGAATTGGTCCCAGGGCGGCGCCTAAACCGCGCGCGGAATAGAGAATGCCGATTCCTAATGAAAGGGAAACGGACAACACCTGGCTGGCCATCAAGGGAATCAGGGTCATGATGCCTCCTGCCACCGCCAGACCGGCCTTTAATAATGACAACACCAGGACCATAGGTTCTGCCATTAAAAAGCGCATGGCATCAAGCAACTCCTGATAACCGGTATGTTTTGATGAATCTTTTTTCGTCGATTTTTTCTGGCTTGGAATTTTTGAAAGGAACCAGGCCGAAAGGATAAATGTGCTCGCGTCCAATATAAAGGCAACTTTTATCCCGAACAAATAGACGATCACTCCGCCCAATGCGGCCCCAAAGGCCAACATGACCGACCAGGTTGACCCGCTCAACGCGTTGGCGATAACTAGATCTTTTTTCGGAACGAGAGAGGGAATGATGGCGCTCCTGGCCGGTTCAAAAAATCCTGACAACGAAATCTCAACAATGACCAGAGCATAAACCAGCCATAACGCGTCCCGGTCTTCCACTAGAAGAAACCCCAGCACCACAATGCAGCGCAACAGGTCGCTGACGATCATCACGGTTTTCCGGCTGACACGGTCCACAACCACCCCGGCTATTGGACTGACCAGAACAATGGGCAGGAGCTTTGCCATCATGGCACCGGCCATGGCCATTCCGGAATCGCTGAGTTTAAGGATCAGCGCGTAAATGGCGATACTATTCAGCCAGTCTCCCAGTTCAGATACCACTTGGCCGTACCACAGGTTGCGGAACGAATGGTTCTGGTTTAACAGGCGAAAATAACCGACCGTATTTCTGGTTTGCATGCAAAATTCCTGGGAAAAAGCTGATGGCGGGAAGCGGGTGGTGCTGAACCCATACTAAAGACCCCCGTATAAATCTGCAACTGGAATTCGTTTTCGGGGTCTGGTATGTTTATCAGAATAAACAGGGATAAAGGGGCTCCATGGAAGAAGAAAAACCAATACTGCAGGAAATTGAAGACACTAAAGAGAAATGGATCAGCAGGATTTCTCTATGGGTTTCTGTGTTTCTGACAACCGCTATAGTGATCTGGTATTACCAGTCTAACCCCCCGGACTCGCCCGAAGTGGTCCGGATGAGAGTGTTTTTTAAAGAAAAAAACCAGGACGTGATGAAGTTTATTAACATCGATCGAAATGAGCAAATCGCATTTGCCTTTAAAAAAAAGCATCCCTTCTACATGAGTTATATCAAGGCTTCAACTGTAGAGCAGGAAAAGATTCGCTCTCTCGTCCATATATCTACAGATTTCACGCCTAATCAGTACTGGTTCAATCTCGGCTTCATGTGGGTGATTTTTTTCACCGCCTTTTGGTTTCTCGGCCTGATGGCTGAGGCCTGTATTGTGCTTATACGGCGCAATTCAGAAGCACGCATAAAAAACTACCAAAAGGAAAAAGAAAGAGAGCAACGTTTAGCACCGGATGAAAGAGAGTCCCCTGAAGAATAAATCCATGATAATTGCCTTCTCTTAACAAGAGGTGAACCCCGATGGGCTTTGTTGCCAAATCAACGGTAATTATTTTTTCTTTCCTCCTTTTTTTCTTGCCCTGCCGGGTATTTGCCGATAGCCAGGGCCACCTGCCGGGCATTCAAGGCAAAACTATTGAAGAACTTATTGAGATGACCGAGCCTGAAGGCGGAGCGGCCCGGGAAAAGGCGTTCCTTTTGCAAAGAGGAGAAAAAGCGTACCGGCAATTTTGTGTCCATTGTCACGGAGAACGGGGGCAAGGGAAAGGTTGGTCTTCCCCCTACCTGTATCCGCTTCCCAGGGATGTGACAATGGGGGTTTTCAAGTTCCGTTCGACCCCAAGTAATGCCCTGCCTCGGAATGAGGATTTGTATCGGACGATTCGAAAAGGGGTGCCGGGAACCGCCATGCCTGCTTGGGGAGACGTGCTCAATGACCTGACCCTTCGGGCTTTAGTGGAATTTATTAAAACCTTTTCGGAACGGTTCCAGTTGGAGTCTCCGGATTTTGTCATGCCAATCGGACTGGAACCGGCTTTCGACAGGCGGTCGATTAAAAAGGGAAAAGTGCTTTACCGGGAATTGCGGTGCGGACGTTGCCATGGCGAAGACGGGGAACGGGAAGGCACGCTGGAACGGGAACTCAACGATGCCTGGGGTAATCCTTCCAGGGTCTATGACCTGCGACGAACCGGACTCTACAAGGAAGGGGCTTCTTCCGATGAAGTGTATCAAACGCTGATCACCGGAATGGATGGAACCCCGATGAGTTCCTATGATTATGTTTCAGGCGATGAATTGTGGCATCTGGTTCATTATCTTCAGTCCCGTTATCTGCAGCAGGTTCCTGAATCGGTGGAAATGTCTGAAACGATTCTTTCCCTGCGTGTCTACAAAAACCTGGATGTCTCCCCCCAGGCCGTTGTTTGGGAAAAGGCTCCCATAACCCAGGTTAAATTGAGAGCCCTGCAATCCAAGAATAATGGAACCAGCAGACTTTCTGTGCAGTCTTTACGCAATGAAGAGAAGATTGCGTTTCGTCTGCAGTGGTCGGATGCCAGCCCAGATAGGGCCGGGCCAGTGGCTTCCCGGTTTCTGGACGGGGTGGCTCTTCAATTTGCAACGGATTCCCCAATCCATTCGACCTACTATGGAATGGGGGAGAGAAACAAGCCGGTGAATATCTGGCATTGGAGGGCGGATTCCAGCCAGAAAGTGGTGGGCAGGGAGGTCGTCCCTCACCCTATAGAGTTAGATCCTTTTCGGGAACAGGCGGTGGAAGAGCTCAACTCCTCCGGATTTGGCACCCTTACGGTACAGTCTTTGGAAGACCAGCAGGTTCTGGGAAAAGGAATGTGGCAGGATGGTCGGTGGACGGTGGTCTTTGTCCGGGACCTTGAAACCGGCAGTCCTTTTGACGCGCATTTTGTGGAAGCAGGAAAAGCGCTGATGGCCGTGGCATTGTGGGATGGAACTTCAAAGGAAAAAAACGCCAACAAACGAGTCAGTTTTTGGCAGGAATTAAAATTTCAGTGACATTTAAGTGATGAAAAGTTAACGGGCAATCATTGCTCCATGCAAACCGGGCTGGTTTAGAGTAATATAAGGACTTTCTAAAAATGAATATTTACCATCCCCTAGCCGCCGGGCCATACCCCTCTGGGGCATGAAGGCAAATGAAAGTTACCACGCGCCCGGTGGGAACGAGGCAAGAACTTATTAGGCGAGACAAATTTTTGCTCGCCAGCAGAAGCTTTACCCATTGAGTCCAGCGTCACGCTGGTCAGCGTAGGAACTCCGCAAAAATTATGGATGCCAATCAGATTCGGTTTGCGATTTTTTTAGCTGTGTTTTTGTTGATGCTGGGGTTGGAGTCTATCATTCAGCGCCATCCTACCGTTGACGCCAAAACTCGCCGGCTAAAAATCAATTTGGCTTTAACAGGTATTGATATTCTTGTGGTGCGCTTGTTTTTTCCAGCGGCAGCGGTTGGAGCCGCCCAATTTGCCGGGGAAAGGGGATGGGGACTGTTCAACTACCTCCAATGGCCGGAGGGTCTGGAAATTTTTCTTTGCGTGGTATTCCTGGATTTGATGATTTATATCCAGCATGTAGTGGTACATATGATCCCTTTTTTCTGGCGTTTTCATATTGTGCATCATTCCGACCTCGACCTGGATGTTTCATCCGGGTTGCGGTTTCACCCAATAGAGATATTGGGATCCATGCTGTTTAAAATAGGACTGATCTTTGCCCTCGGTCCCTCGGCGATTGCGGTTTTAATTTTTGAGGCGATTCTAAATGGAATGGCCCAGTTTTCCCATTCCAATATTACTTTGCCGGAGAACCTCGACCGCCTGTTAAGATATGTGATCGTTACGCCGGACATGCATCGTATTCATCATTCGGTAGAGAAAAGGGAAACCAACTCCAACTTCGGTTTCAACCTGTCTATCTGGGACCGGGGATTAGGAACGTATATTGAAGAAGCGTTGAAACCGCAACCCCGGATTATAATCGGGGTCAGCCAGTTTCGCACCAGGGAGGAAGTATCGTTAAAAAATTTATTGATGATGCCTTGCCGGGAAGTTCCCGAAAACTATTCGTTTTCCTCTGAGGAAAAATAAGGAGCGATTATGGCTGTCAGGTTGACGAAAATTGTAGCTACGCTGGGGCCCGCCAGTGGTAGTAAAACGGTTATTCGCAACCTGGTTGCGAAGGGAGTCAATATATTCAGGCTCAACCTTTCTCATGGGGACCATAAAACCGTCCAAAAATGGATTCAATGGATTCGCGAAGTAGAAAAGGAGCGCCACACTTTTATAGGAATTCTCCTGGATCTTCAGGGTCCAAAAATCCGTGTGGGAAAATTTGAGCAGGGGTCCATTCACTTAAAGCGTGGTCAACGAATTATTTTTACCACAGAAAAAAAGATAGGAGAACCTTCCCTGGTGCCCGTCCAATATTCACGTTTTCATAAAGAAGTGGGAATTGGCAACCGGATTTATCTGGATGATGGAAAACTGAGTGGTGTGGTGAAAGGCATTTCCGGCCAGCGGGTGGAGGTCGAAATTCTGGTTGGGGGAACATTGTCGGACCATAAAGGATTGAACCTGCCTGATGCCCGCCTCAGTGCAGACCCGATAACGGCTAAAGACAAGAAGGACCTTAAATTCGGCCTTCAGGAGGGGGTGGATCTGGTGGCGTTATCTTTTGTCGGTTCAGCGAAAAATATACAACGGCTACGCGGTATGATCCAGAAAGAAGGCGGAAAAGGGGTTGAAGTCATCGCTAAAATTG
>ERZ651768.3450-NODE-3450-length-10576-cov-8.502334_pt1 | contig 10576 bp, 7 predicted proteins | sample MGYA00514754_ERZ651768 | MGnify/ENA metagenome assembly ERZ651768 | reverse complement strand
CGGGCAAGTCCACCGGCGACTACTACGTCACCAACGAGTTTTCATTTCACTCGAGGTATTGCGGCTGCGAAGGCTTGCTACTGCTCGGCGATGCCTTCTGTTTTCTCGATCCCGTTTTCTCGTCCGGCCTCATGCTGGCGCTCAAGAGCGGGGTGATGGCGGCCGACGCGGTACACGCAGCAATCGAGACCGATGATTTTTCCCCGGCGCAATTCGAGGGGTACGCCACCACGTTGCGCGTGAGCATCGAGAACATGCGCAAGCTCGTGTACGTCTTCTACCATCCCAACTTCACGTTCCGCGACCTCATCGGGAAATACCCCGACCTCGCCGGCGACATCACCGACTGCCTCTCCGGAGACGTGAACAAGGACTTCTCGCGCCTGTGGACAGCCGTCGAGGAGTTCGCACCGATCCCGGACAAACTCCCCTACGGCATGCCAAAAGCCCTTGGGAAGGCGATGGTGTAAAAAGAAATAACGGGTGCTCTAGGTTGAAGGAACCTACAAAGCACCCGATGAAAAACCGGAGATACAATACACACCATGTTTTGGTGAAATGAAATAAGGTTTTAATTAAACCTTAACAAAACCATGGTTCTGGAGAGCGGGGAAAGTGGGTGGGGATTTTAACTCAATAAAAACTCCATAAAAACTCATCACACAAAGAAGGTGATAAATGGAGTATTTCACACCATCCTAAAAACCCAAAGTTTTGGGATATGGGTTTTAAGGAGGATTTGGGAGGAGTCATCAAAGTGAACCAACCACCAACGAAAAAGAAATCCTATTGGAAATATTGGATAAAATTGAGGGTTTGGTGGATTTATAACAACTCAGTTAGTTATTGAGTGAAAATGAGGGAATTAATTTATTAAAAAATATCTAAAATAATGAAATCACGGCTATCAAACCAAATATTAAAATTAGGGATATAATCAAAGTCGCAATTTGAATAAGTGAAGCTTTCCAAAAATTAGTTTTCAACATCAGAAGATAAACGTAACTAGTCGCACAAAAGCTAATTATAAACCCAAGTATTACCACTGCAATTTCAGGAAGACCCACAGCAGCCATTAAAAATGAAACGGGCCAATTAACCGCACCAGAAGCTACTCCGCCGAGTACAACAATTGCCAAAGACATCCAAAAAGTAACATCTTGCTTAGTTACCCTTTTAGCAGAGTATTGAAAAACAAGAGTCGCAACTAACAAACAAACCACAACAACTAATAATATCATCATTAGCCCGGCTCCTAGAATACCTATGAATTCATTCATATTGTTTTCTTGATTTAGAATTTAACAAAAAGTAATTATTAAATTACTCAGATATTTTTAAATGTCAATTTAAAATTTAGTATAAAAATACATTATGAGCTTAATTCCAATTAAAATCCTATGCTTAGCTGTTTTTTCGATGCTATTCAGGTAAAAATTCTTTCATTGCTTCATCTTCATCTACTTCCATTCTAATTAGAATGGAAAATAACTCTAAAGCATCAGCATCATAACTTCTGAACAAATAGTGTTTAGTTTTCGGTGGGTTATCTTTATAAGATTCTTTAACATAAAATTCTATCTGATAATTATTTTGTGAATTCTTTGTTAAAGCTCTATTCACATTGTAGATTGTCAAATCCATCAATTCGGTGAGATCATTTTCAGAGCTTAATTCGCTCAATCTATTTCTCATCGTTCCTTCATCCATATTTCTACCTTTGCCAAAGAGTTTATTATGAAAGGATTATCTCATGCCAGCAAATTACTACTATGAGCCAATAAAACAGGAGAGAGAAAGGGATAGAGGTAAGGATAAGATGTTTTGAGGGTGATTTTACCTATTCACTTCCCTTCTACCCTTGCAGAGCAATTTTGGAGCTTTAAACACCCTTCTCAATCATTCACTCATTGAAGGGTAAATGAATAGTGTTAATTGGTAAGAAAGTTATATTCATATCTATATGGGTGTGGGGGGGTAAGGGATGAAGTAAGTATTTTTGTGTTTTTTAACCTTAAAACTAAAACACTTTTGAGATGGTTTAATTACTCATTTTTCGAAATGGGGAATATGAGGGTATTTCACTCTCATTTGGAGGTGAGAATTTAGAGAGTATTTAGTGAGGTGTTTTCACCCTACCGTTTTGACGCCTCGCTTATGGCGCTATCCATTAATGTATAAAATGGATTGTAAAATAATTCACTATTACCGGAGCGGTTTGTATCTCCGGTTTTTCATCGGGTGCTTTGTAGGTTTCCACAACCTAGGGCACCCGTTATTTCTTTTAACCTCTTCAGATCGAACATTTTACCCCTCCAAAGGTGTGAGAAAAATCACTGGGGCCTTTTAGGGCTGCTTTTCATGCTGACGCCGCCTTAGAAACTTTTGGCATACCGTAGGGGAGTTCACTTGGGATCGGAGCAAATTCCTCGACGGCTGCCCACAGGCGGGAGAAGTCCTTGTTCACGTCGCCGGAGAGGCAGTCGGTGACCTCGCCCGCGAGGTCGGGGTATTTGTTGGTCAGGTCGCGGAAGCTGAAGTTTGGATTGTAGAAGGCGTACACCAGCTTGCGCATGTTCTCGATGCCCTCGCGTAGTGTGGCGGCGTAGCCCTCGAAGCGCATCGGGCAGAAGTCATCATCCTCGATGGCCTCGTGCACCGCGTCGGCGGCCATCACCCCGCTTTTGAGCGCGAGCATGAGCCCGGACGAGAAAACGGGGTCGAGAAAGCAGAAGGCATCGCCGAGTAGCAGCAAGCCTTCACAGCCACAGTGTCTCGAGTGAAATGAAAACTCGTTGGTAACGTAGTAGTCGCCGGTGGAGTGGCCGGGTTCGAGGTATTCCTCGATCCACTTGTTCAGGCCAACCTCACGGTGAAAGATATCCTTGGGCGACCTGACGCTGTCGCGGGTGAGGTATTTGCCATCGGCCACTGCGCCGACGCTCACCATATCGTTGTGCAGGGGGATATACCAGAACCAGCCTTTCTCCGGCAGGAACGCCACGGTGGTTGTGCCCTCGTCGATGCCTTTGTCCCGCTTGGCTCCCTTGTAATAGGTCCACACGGCGACTTTGTTGAGTTGGGGGTCGCGCACCCGCCAACGGTTTCGCGTAGCGGCGAACGACTCCTTGCCGGAGCAGTCGAGCGTGATTGGGGCGCGATGCTCGGCCTCGGTGCCGTCCGGTTGCCGCACGCGTACGCCGGTCACGCGGTCACCGTCTCGCAGCAACTCGAGTACATCGGTTTCCTCGACGACATGAGCGCCCTTGTCGCGTGCATGGTTGAGCAGCATCTGGTCAAACTCCGAGCGCAACACCTGCCATGTCTGTGCCACGTCGTCATCGTAGCGGGTGTTGAAGTAAAACGGCTGCGACGCCCTGCCTGTGTTGGAGACGAATTGGACGCTGTATTTCTTGATAAATGCCGAGGCGCGCATCCGCTCGATCAGTCCAAGCCGCTTGAGTGGCTCGAAGGTGAACGGCAGCAGTGACTCGCCGATGTGGTAGCGTGGGAATTTTTCGCGCTCGATGAGCAACACGTTATGGCCGTGCTCGGCGAGCAGCGCGGCGGCGGTCGAGCCGGACGGGCCGGCCCCGATCAGGAGGGCGTCGAACTGTCCGTTTTGGCTCATGCCGGCGGCAGAATTTCCACAATCTCAGCCAGGCGGTCTCGGCCGGTATCGTCGTAAAGGGTGTTTCGCCGCCCGTACAGCACAGGCCGGTCCCCGAGATCGAATAGCCCGCCGATGTAATCGTCACACTCAACCCGTAAAAAGCCGGAGGGGCGACTTATGTAGCCGATCCCGTGATCGTACAGCAATTGGCCAAGTGGCGCGGCGGCCGCGGTGATGGCGTCCCTCGCCGACCCAGGGAACTGGTCAAGGTTAATCTTGATCGCGCCGTACTCGACCGGCTGCCGGTCGCTCCCGGCTAGGAGCAGAACCTCGCGGTAGTAGGCGTCTGCGCTGCTGTGCCGGTGAAGCACCTTAAGAGCAATGTCGTCGCAGTGGAATTGGCCAAGCGTGGAGGTCATGTCGCTCTCGTGCACCAGCAGAGAACGGTACGGCTCCGGCAGCGCGGAGCCATCGACCAGCTCGATGCCCGGCAGTGGGCGTTTGGCCAAGCGGCAAAACTCGTCGAGTGGACGGGTCAGCACAGTCCCGGTCCCGGCCGCGACAACGCTGGTTTCAGAGTGGCTCAAGATGTTATGCGTAGCGGGCGTTTCGGTGTTCGTCCAAAAAGAACTCGTGGAGCAGGCGGTCAACCTGCAGCAGCCCTTCGCGGTTCAGCCGCAAGTGGTCCTCGTCGAGGGTCGCGAAGCCCCAGTCCTGAAGGGTTCGCAGCGGCTTGGAAAAACGCTCGGCCGGATTCACGCCGAACTTGTCGGCAAAGTACGACAGCTTCAGGTCGCCAAGCTTCATTTGCAGGATGAACTCGCGGATCAGCCGCTCGTCATCGGTCGGTGTCAGCGCCCGGTGCACTGGCAACTCGCCGTTTTGCAGGCTCTCGACGTACGGCGTGAAGTCGTGCTGGTTTTGGTAGTGCGTGCCGCCGATATGCCCGAACGACGCGACGCCCAGCGAGAGCAGGTCGGCGCCGGCCCAAAGTTTGTCGCGATAGACAAAACTCGTCTTCGACTTGTCCCTCACCGCGGTGTAGGCGCTACCGACAACATAGCCGTCCTTCTCCAGTTCGGCGAACGCCTCACTGACCCAGCGGCGCTTGGTCTCCCAGTCGGCGACCGGTGCGGTGAGTTTGCCCTCGCTCTTCATCTGCTGGTAGATGCCGGTGTTGTACGGCACCTCCATCTGGTAAATCGTCACGCTATCCGGCGCCATCCCCCGGGTGCGCTCGATGCAGGCCTTCCAGTTTTGCTCCGTCTCCTCGATCATGCCGGCGATGAGGTCGATATTGATCTGCGGGAAGCCCAGCCCCTGCGCGAACTCATACGAGCGCCCGATCTCCGCACCTCGGTGGGCGCGGCCGTTAACCTCGAGGATGTGGTCATCGAAGTTCTCCACGCCGAGGCTCAACCGCGTGACGCCGATCTCGCGCAGCACCTCGAGTTTCTTCTCGCGCAGTGTGCCCGGCTCGCACTCGAAAGTGACCTCCTCCGCCTCGTCCCACGGCAGCAGCTCCTTCATACCGTCGGTCAGGTGGCGGAGTTGATCCTCGGAGAGGTAAGACGGTGTGCCGCCTCCAAAATAAACAAAGTTGGGCTTGCGCCCTCCGATGAAGACCTCCTTCGCGTAGAGCTGCATCTCGTCCAGCACGGCGTCGATGTAGTTGCGGATCTCCGAAGAGTTTTTGTCCGTGTACACGCGGAAATAGCAGAAGTGGCACCGCTTGCGGCAGAACGGGATATGCACATAGATGCCCAGCGGCGTGTCCGGCTTAGGCGCTTGGCCAAGCGCGGTACGGTAGTCTGGCACGTCCTCCGGTTTCCAGAACGAGAACGGTGGGTAGTTCGAGACAAAGTAGTTGCCGACTGTGGTCTGCTTTTCAAGCGGCGGCGCGGTCTTGGGGGTTTCGGCGGCTGAGGTGTCGTTCATGGCTTGCTCACTGTCATTCACTTGGCCGGCCCAAACGCATGGACGCGCCCGTCCTCGGCCCCGATAATCACCACGCCATCGGCTAGGGCCGGCGCGGCAATGATCGGCTCCCCAATCTCGTACGACCAAAGTTTTTTTCCGTCCGCCAGCGAGACGATGTATAGGTTGCCGTCGTCCGATCCGACGACGACCTTGCCGTCGGCGACCACCGGCGAGCTGTCCACCTTGCCGCGCGTCCGGAACGCCCACAGCCGTTTGCCGCTCTTGCGGTCGAGGCAATGCAGCCGCTTGTCGCGGCAGCCGACCAACACGCGATCCGCCGTCACTGCAGGCGAGGAAATGTAGGCGAAGGCGCGGTCCTTGTATTTCCAGGCGATCCTGCCGCCCTGTATGTCGATGCAGAGAAACTCATTCTCGTAATGGCCAATGTACGCCATGTTATCGACCACCGCCGCCGAGCCGACGATATACGCCTCGGCGTCGATTTGCTTCTCCTTTTTGCCATCGGCTAACTGGATGACATGCAGCACGGCATCGCACCCGCCGAACGCCGTTCTGCCGGAGGACACCGCTGGCGAGCCGTTGATGTAGTTGGCGGTCTCGTAATGCCAGTTGCTCTTCCCGGTCCCGAGGTCCAGAGAGTAGAGCCGGAAGTCGTAGCTGCCGACGATCAGCGCCGGCTTGGCTTCGCCGCCGCTTGGCTGAAACAAGTTCGGCGCGCCGAGCACGCGATCCTCCGTCTCGAACTTCCAAAGCAGCTTCCCGTCCCTGGCTGCGAGCGCGTACACGAACCCGTCCGATGAGCCGAAATAAACTCGGCCATTATCCACCAGCGGCGATGACTCCACGATATCCTCCGTCTTGAATGACCACAGCTTTTTGCCGGTCTTGAAATCCAGCGCGTATAGATGGCCGTCATCACAGCCCACATACACCTTGCCGCCGGCGATCGCCGCCGTGCTGTGGATGCCCTCCTGAGCCTTGAACGTCCAAAGCTGCTTGAGCGCCGATCCCAGCTTGCTTTTCGAGACGCCGGTGAGCGATGCCGTGCCGCGATACATCGGCCAGGCATCAGCCGGGGCGGCATCCACCCCTGCCGTTTGCCCAAGCGTTTGCCCAAGCGCCGACAACAAAGCCAAGAAAGCGATTAAGAAATGTTTCATGACAAAAACCGGGCCAACCCCCCCCCAAGCCCACTTGACCAAGAGCCTGCCGAAGGCCCGAAAATAAGGCAATAAAAAATACCACGTACACGTACTGTTTTCCCGTGCTGCATTTTGTGAGATGGCGATTTTTTGGAGGAACACTCTCTGTTTTGCCTGTTTTACAATGAAAACGGAAGGCGTCCGTCGCGGGGATTTATCGGCTCAATACCGGTATTTTACGCAATGGCAAAGCCGAAGGGTCAAACGTTGACCTGCTCGCCGTAGTCGTCGGGGGAGAGCAGGTCGTCGAGTTCTTTGGGATTTGCCAGATGAATCTTGAAGAACCAGCCGTCGCCGTAGGGATCCTCGTTGACGGTGCCTGGCTCGGTGTCGAGGGCGTCGTTGGTCTCGATGACCCGGCCGCTCACCGGCGCGTAGATGTCGCTGGCGGTCTTGACCGACTCGACCACGGCGCAGGGATCGCCGGCGGTTAATTCGCGGCCAATCTCAGGCAACTCGATGAACACTAGCTCCGTCAGCTCATCCTGTGCATGGTCGGAGATTCCGATTATGGCTGTGTCGCCTTCCACGTTCACCCATTCGTGGGAGCTGGCATACTTCAGGTTGGTCGGTATGTCTGACATCGCGGCGTTTTTCTAACGAACGAATGGGCCAGAGGTCAATCCAGTTTTCGAAAAATCGGCCGCTTGACCACCTGCGCCAGAAAGCGGCGGTTGCGGATCTCGATCTCGATGTCGGTGCCGGACTCGGCGTGGGCGCTTTCGACGTAGCCCAAGCCTATGCCGCAGCCGAGCGACGGGCTCTGCATGCCGCTGGTCACCTCGCCGATTTCCCGGCCAGTTCCGTCGGCGGCAAAGATTTTGTAATGCTCGCGAGGTGGCGCGCTCTTGCTGGTCATTTTGAAACCGATGCACCGGCGGGAAACGCCGTTCTGTTTTTGTGCTGCAAGAGTTTCCCGTCCGATGAAGTCTGGTTTGTCGAGCGCAACGGCCCAGCCAAGTGATGCCTCGATCGGCGTTGTCTCGGCTGTCAACTCGTGGCCGTAGAGCGAGTAGCCGGCCTCGGTACGGAGTGTGTCGCGCGCTCCCAGGCCGGCCGGCATGAGGCCTAGTGCTGGGCCAAGTGACATGAACTCTTTCCACAATGACACCACGCGTTCGTTGGGTACGACCAGCTCGAAACCGTCCTCGCCGGTGTAGCCGGTGCGCGATACCCAGGTGGTCGCGCCGCTGAAGTCGAGTTCGGCGATCTGGTTTTTCTGCAACTCGACGGCTGCCGGAAAAACGCCGGCAATGATTTCAGCCGCTTTCGGGCCCTGCAACGCCAACGCTGACAGCTCGCCGGAGCGGTTGGTCATCTCGAGTTGCAGCGACTTGCTGTTGGAGTTGCGCTGGGCCTTGATCCACATCCAGTCAACCTCCAACCGCGAGGCGTTGACGATGAGCAGGTAGCGGTCTTGGCCGAGTCGGTAGGCGTAGAGGTCGTCGATGACGCCGCCGTTGTCCTGGCAGAGAAGTGAGTACTGGCCGCTGCCGGGCTCGAGCTTGGCCAGGTCGTTGCTCAACATGTGATTTAGGAACTCGAGCGCGTCCGGGCCGTCGAATTGGAACTCGCCCATGTGCGAGATGTCGAACAGGCCAGCGGCTTCGCGGACGGCGCGGTGCTCCTGCGCGATGCCGGAGTACAGTAGTGGCATTTCCCAGCCGCCGAATCCGACCATCCTTGCGCCCAGCGCGGTGTGGGTCTCGAAAAGTGCGGTGCGTTTAAGGCCGTTTTTCTCCATGTCCGTAAGCCGGGCAGTGTAGGCGCCTGGCCAGGCGCGCAAAAGCTTTCGGCTTGATTAGGGACATTTTTTGGCCGGAAGAACGGGTTGCTTTCCGGCGATAGAGTGTCATTCTCCGGCCTGTTTTGTGTAACTTAGCCAAGTGCTGAGGCGTAGTAATTTTGTTCGATCGACTGATTTTGAACCAAAGAAATCAATGAAAACGTTACCTTTTCTTACCAAGGCAGCCAGCGGAACTCTCGCGGCAACCGTGATTTTGGCCGTTGGTTGCGGCCAGGCTCCCGATTCCGGGGAATCCTCCGCGAACTCAGCCAACATCGAGGCGCTTCAAAAAGAGAACGCTTCGTTGAAAAAGCAACTGGCGGATACGCGGTCGCGCATCGACAGCTTGACAGCCCAACTCAATGGAGCCGATGCACCCGTTGTGGATAGGGGACTGTCGGCGGAGGAAATCATCGACGAGTTGATGAATGTCAAATTGACCACGAAGAACCGGCGGGCAGCCGAGCGTCGCGTGCAGTTCCTGTTCGAGAGCCTCATCCAGCAGGGCGATGCCGCCGTGCCGCACATTCGCGCCTTCCTGAACAAGATGGAGGATGTCGAGTTTACGGTGCAGCGCTCGGAGGATGAAGAGGAGGGTCGCGGCCGTGGTCGGAGCCGCGGCAATGACTGGGCGGAGCGGCTTCGCGGCCGCACCCGTGGCTCGTCTCTTGATTTTGAAAAGCCGCCCTCGTTACGCATCGGGCTGATGGATGCCCTGCAGGAGATCGGCGGCAGCAGTGCCGAGGCGGCGCTGGGCGAAGTGCTCTCGAAAACCGGGCGCGGTTTTGAGGTGGCTTATGTGGCCAAGGCTGTCCGCAGCATGATCGGTCCGGATGCCTTTCGCGACGAGGCGGTGGCAGCCGCCCATGAACTGCTGAGCGATCCGCTCGAGATGCCCAACCCGAACAGTTTTGACCGGAATGCTAAACGCTACCTCTACAGCGTGCTGGAAATGTATAATGACCAGACTTTCATTCAGTCCGCACAGGGGCTGTTGGTGCGTGATGATGGCAAGATCGATGATACCGTGCTCGATTACCTCGACGACGTCGGCAAGGAGCAGGCGATGGACGCCATCTATCAAGCCTTCAGCAGCGGGAATGTCACGGATCGGGGCGATCTGGGCGACTTGGCCCGAGCCGGCCTCAAGTACACCGGGGCCAACCCCCAGGCAAACCAGATGTTCAAGGACATCATGTCCAGCGACGAATACGATGTGCGGGTCAAGTGGACCGCACTGCGCGAGATGGACGATGCTGACGATGCCACCACCTTACAGGCTAGGCTAAACTTGATGCAGGGAATACAAGCTCAGGAAGATGACGCCACCGATAAGGTTGTACAAATGTACACCCGCCAAATCGAGGCCAAGGTCAACGGTGAGGAGTTTGATATGCGTAAGGAAATGCAGAGTTTGGGGACTGACTTTTGGCGCAATGCGTTTGGCAGGGGCGAAAACAGGGACCGTGGAGATCGCGGAAGTCGTGGTAACAATCGGGAAGAAAATCGACGGAACCAGCCGACCATAGTTCCGGCTCCCTAATAGTCAGTTTTGAGGTTCAGCTTTCAAAACGCAGAAAATCATAAGGTGTTTTTGTTTGTGTAACAGTTGCATTGACCATCGAAAATGTCATCATTTACTCTGTTTTGTGTAATCAGTTGCGCGTAATGGATGTTTTGTACAAAGAGGTTCAATATCGCTTAAAGTAGGTATTCAATGAAATTAGCAAAATTGTTCCCAAGGGCAGAAATCGTGATGATCTCGGTTTCGGCTGTTTTGTTTGTCGGCTGCGGAAAAGCGCCATCGACGGATGGCTCTGCTGCAAACGCCATTCAGGCCGAGGCGCTCAGGAAGGAGGTCGACTCGCTGAAGATCAAGTTGGCCAACGCCCAGTCGAGACTCGACAGTCTCCGCGAGCAGATCAACGCCGGCGGAGCACCGCTCAGCAATGGTGGTATGTCTGTGCCGGAGATTCTCGACGAGCTGATAGAGATCAAGTTGAGCTCCAAGAATCGGCGCAGGGTTCAACGCCG
>ERZ651768.3449-NODE-3449-length-10580-cov-3.842807_pt1 | contig 10580 bp, 13 predicted proteins | sample MGYA00514754_ERZ651768 | MGnify/ENA metagenome assembly ERZ651768 | reverse complement strand
AATAAACAAGAGAGGAAAGTCCGGGCTCTATAAGAACGCGGTGCCAGATAACTTCTGGCGAGGGAGACCTCAGGGATAGTGCCACAGAAAATAAACCGCCTGATCGAGGCAAGGGTGAAAAGGTGCGGTAAGAGCGCACCGGTTTTTTGGTAACAAAAAGCGCATGGAAAACCCCACCGGGAGCAAGACCAAATAGAGATGGCATGGTCTAATTTAGACCGAAAACAGTTCTTAGTTAGCCATCTGGGTTGGTTGCTAGAGGCTAGATGTGAATTTAGTCCCAGATAAATGACTAATTTGAATGACAGAACCCGGCTTATAGATTGTCTGGCATGTTCTCGAAACTATCTACACACCATAAAATAGAAAAATAGTAAATGTTCTGGTTTTGATTCCATAATGATTCAATTATGTACCAAAAAATCAACTTAAATGATTTTTCATAAAATTTTCCTGGAAGTTTTTGAAAATTTCCTTCTTCAATATAAATTAAATTTTTAATAGAGATCTTAGTAATTTCTGAAATTTGTTCTAAAGAATAATTTTTCTTTATCCTTTTTTGACGAAAGATTTGTCCTATTTGTTGTAATAATTCCTGATTCATCTGACCCCGATCAAATATAAGTTATAAGCATTATGAACTATTTTTAAAGGAAAAAAAACAAATATTAGTAAAAAGAATGTGTTTAATATTTTATACATACATTAAGTTTTCATTTTTTTTTCAGCAAATAATTCAAGTAATATTAAACCAATAATACCTAAAGAGATAAAAATATCTGCAATATTAGGGTTGAGGAATTATCCGAAAAATTTAATAATAGTATTTCAGGTTATTTTTAAATATGAAAAATATTTCTCAACTATTAAAATTTTTAAGATATTAACTTATGTGTGGAATAGTTGGAATCGTTTCTTCAGATGATGTAAATCAACAAATTTACGATAGTCTTTTGCTTTTGCAACATAGAGGTCAAGACTCAACAGGTATAGCAACTATGGAAAATACTGTTTTTCATATACATAAGGTTAAAGGTCAAGTAAATACTGCTTATAGAACTAGAGATATGAGGAATTTAATTGGTAAAATTGGATTGGGTCATGTTAGGTATGCAACAAAGGGATCAGCAGAAAGTGTAGAAGAAGCACAGCCTTTTTACGTTAATGCTCCTTATGGAATTGTTTTAATACATAATGGAAATTTGACTAATACTAGAGATTTAGAAAAACAATTATTTAATATTGATAAGCGGCATACAAATTCTTCAAGTGATACTGAAATGTTATTAAATGTATTTGCTACAGAATTGCAAGAACAGATTCATAATCAAGAATTACAACCTGATATTATTTTTGATGCTGTTAAATCTTTACATAAAAGAATTCAGGGATCATATGCTTCAATTGCATTGATTTCAGGTCATGGTTTACTAGCATTCAGAGATCCTTTTGGTATTAGACCTTTAGTTATAGGAAAAAGACTTTCATCGACAACATATAAAGAAGAGTGGATGGTTGCTAGCGAATCTTTAGTTCTTGAGAATAATGATTATCAAGTAGTTAGAGATGTAGATCCTGGAGAAGCTGTTTTTATAAACCTTAATGGCGAGTTTTTTTCTAAGCAATGTTCTGACAATCCTTTGTTATGTCCTTGTGCTTTTGAATATGTTTATTTAGCTAGGCCAGATTCAATTATGAATGGAATTTCCGTTTATAAAGCTCGGTTAAAAATGGGAGATTATCTTTCTGAAACAATATCCTTGACCATTCCATATTTTGAGGGATGGAATTTAGTGGGACTACCCCTCAATGTTTCCGACCCTTCACAGGAAATTGTATTTCCTGAATCATTGGAAGGAACGCTTTACAGTTTTGAAGGTGGATATTCACTTGCAACAGCATTAACTCCCGGTTCCGGTTACTGGCTTATGTTTGGATGGGAAACAAATACTCAAATAACAGGAACAGCAATTAACTCAATTGAAATACAATTATTTGAAGGCTGGAATTTAATTACCGGAATTTCCACATCCGTTCAGTTGGAAAATATTGTTGATCCGGAAAACCTTATTGTTACCGGTACTGTGTATGGTTTTCAGGAAAGTTATGAACAGGTTGAAATCCTTTACCCCGGAAAAGGATATTGGTTGAAGAGTAGTGGAGATGGAGTGATCATAGTAGAGGATTAAAAACCTTATAGAAAATTTTTTAAATAAAATAATTATTGCCACCGTAGCTCAGTTGGTAGAGCAGGGCTTTCGTAAAGCTCAGGTCGGAGGTTCAAGTCCTCTCGGTGGCTCAAAAGGAGACATTGTAAATGGAACCAATAATAACCTTTTTTTCTGATCAGCCTGTTTATTTAATCGTTGCTGTTATTCTGGCAATTGTCATCCTGTTCAGTTTCATCAAAAAACTCATCAAACTGGCGATGGTTGTGGCAGCAGCTTTCGTATTATATATTGCTTACCTGATGTGGATGGGAAAGGAAGTCCCTGTTTCCTATGAAGACGTTACATCAAAAGTAAAGGAAAAAGTGGAGGAGGGAATTCAAGCAGGGAAAAAGGCTGGTCAGGAACTGATAGAAAAAAGTAAAGAGAAAATAATAGAGGAAGCTGAAAAGAAACTGGAAAAAATTACTTCCGATTAATTCATTTTATCCAAGTCATAACGGCTACGTACGGATTTGTCATTTCCCCAATTATATCAAACAATGCGATTCCAAATACCAGTATAACAGTGAAAATTATAAGAACGAGTACGAACATCACGATAAACATGATACCGTTCAAAAACATATACTTTCGTACATTATCCAATGCATGCATAATGGTTTCTTCATCCGGTTCCTGAAGGCAATATTTGAGATATGCTGATGCATTTGTGAGCCGTGTCCCCAAAAGAATGAAAAAGGCTCCCATAATAACGGCTGGGATTATCAAGAGAAAAATTGAGAGGCAATACAAAATCCCCAATACAATGTGAAAAACACCAACGATTTTACTCCACTTTGACAGTCCTGACAGAACATCAATATTTTTCAGGGAAAGTGGGATTTCAATCTTGAGTTGCTCCGTTGTTGTAATTGGGGAAGATTTCATCATTCAATTAAGTAATTATTGGGGTTGTAAATAGAGAATAACTATCATAATGATTAGTATCACAATTGCCAGAAGGCGAAAAGTGTTTCTTGAAATTACCTTACTATAATCTGATTCTGAACTTATTTTTGAGTCTTCGACCCCATATTTTTTACGATTGTATTCCATGAGTTTCATGCTGAATATTAAAAGTCCAAATCCAAAAAGTAGTAAACCAATAAACAAAAGAGTATTCATATAGAAAATTACCGTAGATTTACCTTATAATCAAAAGTCGGAGACAAGCATGTTTGAAGCAGATTTATTAAAGGATAAAAACATCATCATTACCGGTGGGGGCACAGGTTTGGGTAAATCAATGGGAATGAGGTTTGGTGAATTAGGTGCTAAAATCGTTATAACCAGCAGAAAACAGGATGTTCTGGATGAAACTGCTGAAGAGATGAGATCCGCCGGGATTTCTGTCATCCCCATAGCAGGTGACGTGAGAAATCCGGAAGAGGTTGACCGTGTCGTTCAAAAGACAAAAGATACTTTCGGTACCATTGATGGATTGGTGAACAATGCTGCCGGTAATTTTATTTCACCGACGGAAAATTTGACTCCCGGTGGATTCAAAGCGGTGACGGATATTGTGCTGGGGGGAACATTTAATTTTACTTTATCAGCAGGAAAAGAAATGATACAATCGGAAAGCGGAAGTATTTTGAATATTGTGACCACCTATGCCTGGACAGGAAGCGGATATGTTGTTCCTTCCGCTGCTGCAAAAGGAGGTGTTTTGGCAATGACCCGTTCTTTAGGTTCTGAATGGGGAAAATACGGGATTCGAACCAACGCCATTGCACCTGGCCCTTTTCCTACAAAAGGAGCTTGGAAAAGATTAGTACCACCAGGACTTGGCATTGAAAAAAGGATGATAAATCGAATTCCGTTAAAGAGATTTGGAGAACATATTGAATTGGCAAATTTGGCTTCGTTTATTATGAGTGACTATGCCGGGTATATTAACGGAGAGGTTATCACCATTGATGGAGGTGAATGGGTGAAGGGTGCGGGTCAATTTAATGATCTGGATAAGTTACCAAAAATGGTATGGAAGACTATGAAAATGATGAGGAAGAAAAGGAAATAATTTATTGGAAAGCGGGAAGTATTGAGATGATCCCCCAGTATTTTAAATTCCAATCCCCACAAGAAATCGAGTGAGTATTTGACCAAAAACCAAATAAACTATGACAATAATAGGTATGGCAACAGCAAAAAATCCGAAAGGACTCATCTGAACTGCAGGAGCAAAGGGTTGAGATTTTCGATAATCATTATAATATTGGAGACCTATTTTAATTATTGCGAATGAGAGTAAGCAGGACAGCAGAAATATTATGAGTATGGATAGTTGATCAGCGGGAGAAAGTGAGTTCAGCCAGCGGGAAAAATCCATTATCCAATATCTCTCAATAATGCAGCTCCAAATACTCCTGCGGAATCACCCAGTTTATTTTTCAAAATGGGAGTATCAATTACATCACTGAAAACATGGTCATATACGGCTTGTTTTCCTTCATCATAAAGATAATCAATGTTGGAGAGTCCCCCTCCTAATACAATGGTATCCGGATCCAGAATGTTAACTATATTAGCAAGAGCTTGTCCATAATAATTCAGGAATTCATTTTTCCATCTGAAATAATTATCCCTATATTTATCATTATTATACAATGGGATAATATTTTCTAATTGTTTCACTTCACCTGTTAAATATTCCCATCTTTTTTCAAGAGCAGGACCACTGATATAAGCTTCAACACATCCATTGTTTTTACAATAGCATTCCCTACCATTTTTTACTAGTGTGTGATGGCCCCATTCTCCTGCAATAAAATGTCTTCCTCGGTGAATCTTTCCATTTAGTATGATTCCTCCACCTACTCCCGTTCCCATAATGACACCAAAGACAACATTGTTTCCTTTTCCCGCTCCTAAAACTGCTTCTGCCAAGGCAAAACAGTTGGCATCATTTTCCATAGATATTTTTTTATTTAACTTTTCTTCCAAATCATCTTTTAATGGTTTTCCGATAAGACACTGGGTATTGCTATTTTTCATGACACCAGTTACAGGCGAAATGGCTCCGGGAGTACACACACCAATTGAAACATCTGTATTGCTTGCGGCTCTCATGGAATCAATTAGAGAAACCATCCGTTTAAGAATTGAATCATAACCTTCCTCTCGTAAAGTGGGAATTCTTTTCTGAGAAATTTCTTCTCCATTTGGGTTGAGAAGGATGCCCTCAATTTTTGTTCCTCCCAGATCAATACCAATGCGGTTCATTTTGTTTCTTTCAGAATATATTTAAATTCGGATAAAATTATAGCCGTTGCACCCCACACTTTTCCTTCAGGGAATTGAAAATATGGTGCAACATAATTTGTACCGTTATACTGTCTTTTTTCATTGTGAATATTTGAATCATTTAATAAAGAATGTAGTGAGGGGATTAATACCTGTTCTACCTCTGTTGGGTCCGGCTTTACTTTGGGAATGAAATCACACCAAGCAATGAAAGGGTGAACACGGTATCCGGAAACAGGTATATTAAACGGAGTCAATTTTCCAATAATTGCATCTGAGTCCAAATTAACTCCCAATTCTTCAGTGGTTTCCCTTAGGGCAGCATCCTGGATGGACTCCCCGGATTCTATTGCACCGCCGGGTAGGGAAATTTGATTCTTATGATGTTTCACTTTATCAGTTCTTTTTGTTAAGTAAAAATGAATAGAATGATCTTTTGGAAAAAGTAAAATAAGTACAGAAGCTGGTTTTAAAAAAGATTTCTCTTTGGAAACGGGCAGTGTTTTATTGGAATTAATACCTTTCAATGAAGAATGATATCTATGTCCCGGAAGAGGATGGGTTAATCTTTTTGTCAACTGGGCAATTAAATGAATATAGGGCATAACAAAGGTTTGAAAATTAAAGATAAATGCAGTAATCTTTTGCTTGAAAAAGAGAGAATCGAATGAAATGTGAACATATAATTTGGGATTGGAACGGGACTCTTTTAGATGATGTGTGGTTATCAGTCCAGTCCATTAATACAGTTTTATCCCGATATGCACTTCCTCAAATAACTACATCGCGTTATTTGGACATATTCACGTTTCCCGTTATTGAGTATTATAAAGTGCTGGGATTTAATTTTAAGAAAGACCCATTTAAAAAAGTGGGTACTGAGTTTATTAACGAATACACATCTAATCAATACAATCCCGAGCTTCATGAGGGATCAATTAATGTATTAAAAACGATACACAATTCACCGGTTGGTCAATCTCTTGTATCTGCAGCTACTCAGAAGATGCTGGATAAATTATTACACTATCATAAACTTGAGGATTATTTTGATGACATCATTGGTCAGGACAATCATTATGCATATGGAAAAGAAGAATCCGTTCTGCAATGGTTGAATAATAATAATGTTATTCCATCCAATGTTCTATTTATCGGTGACACGATTCACGACCATGATGTAGCAGTTAATTTGGGGATGAAGTGTATATTAATTTCTCACGGTCATACTAGTCACAAAAGACTGATAAAAACTGGATCCGTTGTTTTACCCGATATTTATTCATTCATTAACTGGTATAAAGAAAACGATGAGTAATATTAATATTATCCCCATAATTATATTATAAAATAGTAGGGATATATTATATTTCCTATTAATTAATAATATATTGCTGATAACCTAATTTAAAGTATATTACCCTATATTATCTTATTGATTTACAAGGGATAAACATTTCAAAAAATTGACTAATGCTTAAACAGGAAACCATCCAGAAAATTTATGATCGTCAACAGTGGGTTGGAAATTCTTCTATATCAAAAAAGGAAATTGCCTTGATTTTAGAACAGCTAACCAGAAAATCAGTAAATCTTATGAAAAAACAAGATATGCTGGTAAGACAAAAAACTAGAGTAGAAATTGATTTAAAACGAACAGAGGACGAGATAAAACGAACAAAAGAACGGTTGGATATTATTATTCGTAATGACAAACATGTATCTATCTCACTGAAAAAACAAAAGAAAAAACAATACGTCAAAGGGAGATTCTGGTGGGAAGGGAAACAAAGAGATGTTCAAATAGGTTCTGAAAAAACTATAATAACACTGCTAAAAAATTTAAGGAAAAACCAATTGATTAGGGGACTGACGTTAAAACATGGAACAAACCTTAGTTGGAAATTTATTCAGACTGATCAAGAATTAACTGATGCGGTTAGGACAATTGGAGGAATAAAAGTTACCGGATATATTTTAAACAAGGTGAAAAAAGAAGGATCGTATACTATGAACTCGCCAAAGGAAGATGAAAATTATGATCATATAGAAAAAAACGTGTTAATTCATTCACGACCAATGAAAAAAGAAAAAAGTATGGAAATGGATTGGTATGAAGAATGGAAAAACGAAAATTTCGGAGAAATAAAATGAACATGTCATTCCGAAATTCAGAAACGCAACCAGTTCAATTAATTGAACTGGAAATAAAATATTTAAGGCAAACAATTAATGTTTTGAGAAATGAGCTTGAAAAATCAAAAATATCCGAAGAAGAAAAGGTTCAAGCAGTAAAGAAAACTTTAAATGATGAACTAAACCAACATAAAGATACCATAAATAATTTAAGGAACAGCTTTGAACAATCCCGCATTGGAGAGGAGGAGCGTATCCAGCAGGCAGTGAGCAAGGGAAATGATGAGAGCCGTCAGTTGAAGAGTACGGTAAATGCTCTGCGTGATGAGATGGAACGGAACCGTTTTTCCCTTTCAGATCAGGTTGATAAAAAAGGCTTAGAATTCGAGGGACAGATCCTCCAATTAAAAGATACAGTAGTCTTATTAAGAAATAAACTGGAAGAAAATTATGCCTAATACACAGACAAGGTCAGTGGGTCAATCCCTGGCAAAAAGAGAAAAATTCAATGAACTCTTACTCAAGATTACAAATGACATGGCAGCCAGCAAGACCCTGGATGATGCCCTGGAGACCCTTGTTGGGATTACCAGTTCTACCATTGGAGGTGAACGAGGAACCATTTTCTTAAACGATGAAAATTCTCAAGAACTCTATTCAAGGGTTGCCCAGGGTAATTTTCGGAGAGAGATCCGGATCATGAATACAAAGGGCGTCGCAGGTTGGGTCTTCAGTAATAAAGAGGGCGCAATCATCCTTGATGCGTACAAGGACGACCGGTTTGACAAGTCAGTGGACATGAGAACAGGGTACAGAACAAAAAGCATTTTATGCGCACCACTTAAAACTGTAGGAGGCGAAGTGATCGGTGTGTCCCAGATATTGAATAAGATCGACGGCAAGTTTAACGATGATGACCTTGAGATACTGGAAGCCATGACAAAGCAGGCTGCAATTGCAATTCAGGGGAATATCATTGTGGAACAGATTGAAAAATCAAGGAAACAGGAACTGGAATTCTTGGATATAGTTTCCCAAGTTTCATCGGAACTGGAACTGGGACCTCTCCTTGAGAGGATCATCGGGACAGTAACAAAGATGCTGAATGCAGAGCGGTCCACTCTTTTTATCAATGATGAAAAAACAAATGAATTGTACACGGAGGTTGCGGAGGGTGTAGGAAAAACAGTGATACGCTTTCCAAATCACCTGGGAATTGCAGGTACCGTATTCACCTCTGGTCAAGCATTAAATATTCCCCATGCCTATGCAGACCTCCGTTTCAATCCGGGCGTTGACCGGAGCACGGGATATTTTACACGGTCCATGCTCTGCACACCGGTGATTAATAAGGAGGGAAGGCGCATCGGAGTCTGCCAGGTATTAAACAAACGGGACGGACCGTTTACAGATGAAGACCAAAAAAGGCTGGCAGCATTTACATCTCAAATTTCAATGGCAATTGAAAATGCGAAGTTATTCAATGATGTCCAGAATGAGAAAAATTACAGCCAGGGAATGCTATCTTCCATGTCTAATGGTGTCATTACGGTAGATGAAAACGGGAAGATTATAACCTGTAATCCGGCTGGGCTAAACATTTTGAAAATTGGGAAACTGAAGGAAGTGCTCGGTCAGAAAATTAAAGATTTATTTACTGGGTCCAATGTATGGTTGGTGGAAAAAATTCAGGGTGATGAATCTCAGGATGAAGAAGATGAGGATGATGAGGACGAACCAAAGAAAAAAGGTGAAGAGACTTTTATGGATGTGGAGCTTGAGTTTGGCGGGGAGACAGTATCGGCAAATATCAGTGTTTTGCCATTGCTGGGTGTAGAAAATGAATCTTTGGGGTCATTGATAATGATCGAGGATATCAGCAGTGAAAAGCGGATGAAATCCACCATGTCCCGGTATATGGATCCAGGCCTGGCGGATAAACTGTTGGATGAATCGGAAGATGACATCATGGGCGGTAAGGAAAGCGTAGGAACCGTCCTTTTCTCTGATGTGCGCAGTTTTACTACCCTCACCGAATCCCTTGGTGCAACGGGAACCGTTTCACTTCTTAACGAATATTTCACCGTCATGGTTGATTGTATTACAGGAGAGGGTGGAATGCTTGACAAGTTCATCGGTGATGCAATCATGGCCATTTTCGGAACACCGTTTGCCCATGATGACGATCCGGACAGGGGTGTCCGGGCTGCCATTAAAATGATGGAAGATTTATATATACTGAATGACGCACGGGTTAAGGATGGGCAGCTCGCCATTGATCACGGAATGGGTGTGAATACTGGTATGATCGTCTCAGGAAATATCGGCTCACCGAAACGAATGGATTATACTGTAATAGGTGACGGAGTGAATCTAGCGGCACGGCTGGAAAGCGCATGTAAGCAGTACGGTGTACGGATTATCATCAGCGAATATACGTTCGAAAGTTTGAAGGCAACGTACCGTACAAGAGAGATCGACAAGGTTATTGTAAAAGGAAAAACCAAGCCGGTGAGTATTTTTGAGGTGTTGGATTATCATAACAAAGATACATTTCCAAATATGATTGAGGTGCTGGGGAATTTTAACAACGGTGTGGATTATTATAAAGATGCCCGATGGGATGATGCTAAGAAATTATTTAAAGAGGGACTGAAAGGAAATCCCGAAGATAAATGTTCAAAAATGTATGTGGAACGTTGTGAATACATGAAGAAGAATCCTCCTGAAGGTGAGTGGGATGGTGTCTGGGTAATGAAAACAAAGTAGAGACAAACAAGGTTAAAATGGGAAAACTGGCACAAAAAACAAAGGCAGGAAAAGCGAAGAAAAAAAGCATAAAGAAGGATGCTAAGTCACATCTTCTACACGCGATTAAAATTAACCCAGAATTTTTTGATGCACATTATGAATTAGGTTGCATGCTGATGGATGAAGGGGTTTTTAAAAATGCAGAAAAGCAGTTTAAAAAGGTTGTCAAATTAGATA
>ERZ651768.3442-NODE-3442-length-10599-cov-6.319996_pt1 | contig 10599 bp, 9 predicted proteins | sample MGYA00514754_ERZ651768 | MGnify/ENA metagenome assembly ERZ651768 | reverse complement strand
TTGTAGAAGAAGTAGTAGAAGAAGTTGTTCCTGTTGTAGAAGAAGTAGTAGAAGAAGTTGTTCCTGTTGTAGAAGAAGTAGTAGAAGAAGTTGTTCCTGTTGTAGAAGAAATTGTTCCTGTAGTAGAAGAAGTTGTTCCTGTTGTAGAAGAAGTTGTAGAAGAAGTTGTAGAAGAAGTTGTTCCTGTTGTAGAAGAAGTAGAAGAAGTAGTAGAAGAAGTTATTGAACAAATTACAGATGATATAATTCGAGATGCCGTTAATCAAATTATTAATGATAAAAAAACTTGTGAAAAATATCAATATAATTTTCAGAAACTTTCTTCAATTATGGAAAATGAAGAAGATGAAGAAAATAGTAATAATGATGAGATAATTTATAATGAAAATATATATAATTTAATCGCATCACAATCATTATATCAAGATAATGATTTAGCACCCAAAATAATTTCCCATAAACAAATTCCAAAAAATGATAATATGAATGAAGTAAATAATTTACTACGTGATGTAAATAAAATCGATGCTATAGAAAATTATGCTATAACATCATCTAATCAAGATGATAATAATACCATAATTAATGAAGAAAAAACTTGTAATGAATCTGAAATTGAAAAAATTATTAAAGAAGAAGAAGAACCAGAAGAAGAAGAACCAGAAATAGAAACAGAATCAGAATCAGAATCAGAAGTATATGATATATATAATTCTAAAAATAAACAAAAAAAATGGGATATGAAAGTTTGGTTTGATAGTTTGTGGTAAATTAAAGAAGAGTTTCTATCCACCATCCAATAAAATAAGCACAAGATGTTGCTATTATACCATTTATCATTGTTAAAATTCCATTTTTGAATATATTCTGTTTTGTAATTTTTGCTCCAAATGCTCCTACTAAAAATAATGTAATTGAACTTACAACACAAGTAATAATAAATATATTATTTTTGTTGTCATATTCTGATAGATACATTACCAAAAATACTAATAAGGGAATAGAACCAAAAATTATAAATGATATAAATGTAAATAATGCTTTAATAAAAATATCTTTTTTTGTTTCTGCCTCTGGCAAATCTAATTCTAAAGTCATCATATGATTTATAAAAATTTCAGTATATTTTTCTTTTGATGATAATATACCAACCAATTGTATCGCATCTTCTATTTCCATACCATTATATACATATAATTCGACTAACTCTTTTATTTCATGATTACGATGTGTTTTATATTCATGAGTTTCCTTTTTTTTTTCTGAATTAATATAATTTTTTTCAGCTGTTGAACTTAAATAATCACCAAATCCCATGCTTAATGCGTCTGCTATTAAGTTCGAAAATCCCATAATTATTACAATTTTAGGATCTAAATCAGCTCCTACAGCAGCAGCCATTATTGCAAATGTTGTAATTACACCATCAATCCCCCCATACGTGAAACTTTTAATATTATGTGCTGCTTTAGTAGCATGCTCTTTTTCAATATGTTCAATTATTTCATCAATATTCATATTAATTTCAATATTAGAATCCATATTATCTATTTATTTGAATAATTAGTTTATAAATTATTAATAAAAAATTGATTTTAATTAATAATTTATAAAATAATAATGAAATCATTTAAATGTCCTGTTCATAAATTTATACGTGTTGAACCATTAGCTCTTGAAATCATTGATACGATTGAATTTCAAAGACTTAGATTTATACGACAATTAGGAGTTTGCCATTATATATATCCAAGTGCTTCTCATACACGTTTCGAACATTCTCTTGGAGTTTATAACTTAGTCGGTAAATTATTTACTTGTTTATTGGAAAATCAACCTAATTTACAAATACCAAAGAGAGATATTCAGTTAATAAAAATTGCTGGTTTAATTCACGATATTGGTCATGTTTGTTTTTCTCATTCATTTGATAATCATATTAGACATAAATTAGATGTTAGCGTTGATGAACACGAAGATAGAGGTGTTAAATTATTTAAGCATATGGTTGAAAAATATAAATTATCATTTCTTCAAAAAGAAGTGGATTTAATATCTAATATAATTTTAGGTAAATTTGATTCAAATTATCCTAAATATTATTTTGAAATTGTAGCCAATTCATCTACATATTTAGACGTGGATAAATTAGATTATTTACTCCGTGATAGTTATCACTTAGGTTTTCAATTAGGATTTCAATATGATTATTTATTTCATAAAATGAGAATTATCGATAATCAAATATGTTATAATAAAAAAGCAGCATATACCATATATTCAATATTTAATGCAAGATATAAACTCCATAAAGAAGTTTATCAACATCGTGCTGTTTCTCAAATTGATGCTATGATATGTGATGCTATTATTCAAGAAAAAGAAACTTTAAAATTAAATCAGATGTTCGCAAGCAATAGTTTTGATTGGATAAAATTAACAGATGATTATATTTATGTTTCATTAGCATTATCTAATAATAATATACTATCACGTATTAATCAACGTAATTTATATCATACAGTTTCTAAAGAAGAAGTAAAAAATGTTGATAAAAGATCATTTATAGTATCAGAAAAAACTCTTGGTTTTGTTAATAAAAATGTAAATCCTTTATGTCAAATTTGTTTTTTTGACAAAAAAAATATTAATCAACTCTGTAAAATGAAGATGGATGAGATAACAAACTTAATGCCTTTAAATTTTACAGAAACACATATTCAATATATTAGTAAAAATTAGATAAAAGATATAGATAACATCAACTATATTTAATAATTATTTTGTAAAAATATCATTTATTGTCTATTTACAAAATCAGATAAAGATTTTGCATCTCTTTCACCTTCGTATTTTGCAATTGTTTTTCCACTTCCATCTAATAATAAAATTGTTGGGAAACCTTGAATATCATATTCTTTAATCAATTCTGGTTCAAGTTCACTATTTACTTTTTTGACAGCAACATTTGAACGATTTACTTCTGTAAATCTATCCCAATCAGGTAACATATCTTTACAATGTGGACACCAGGGAGCATAAAATAAAACTAATTGTTTTCCTGCTTGAGATTTCACTTGAATTGCTTCAACTTTGAAGTCATCTTGTTGTGGTTCATTGGTATAAAATTCCTGCTGTTTAATTCCAACTCTTACTAAAATACTATTAAAGAAATTTTTGATATCTTCTCTAAATTTATAAATTACTATTATAACAATTATTAATGCAACTAATAATAGAATTTTTTCTAATAAAGCTAATTTAGAAATATTTTTAACGATTTTGCTTAAAAAGTTTTGGATTGCTTTTAAATATTTTCCGAACATTATTTGATTTGTATTATATAATATAATAAAATAAATTTTTTTTACATTGATAATTATAAAATGTTAAAATATTAATATATATTATATATTAAAAGATTATAATGAGTTTGATAAATAAATACAAAACAAATATGCTAAATAAAATAAAATTGATAAAAAACAGAAATCTTAAATTTAAGGAAAAATGTTCAAAATTATATGGTAAAAATATCCAGTATGGTGGAGGAAATTTCAGTGATGATACCAAACCAATAACTGAAATTATTAATTTTGATATTGAAATTGATAATAATAATAAACTTATTGACGAATATTTGATAAAATTAAATTCATTACACACAATAATTACAAAAGAAACACCAGATATTTCAAAAGAAGAATTTGATAAATTCGCAAAAGAATTAAAACTAAAAGAAGAATCTATTTTAGCACAAAAAGAAAAAATTCAAACACAAATAGATGAACTAAAAAAACAAAATTTAGAAAATACACAACAATATAATACATCTTTACAAGAATTAGAACAACAAAATGCTGAATTAAATTCAACTATTCAAAATATAACAAATGAGAATACAACTTTACAACAACAATTAACTAATTCAAGTAGTTCAAGCCAAACTAATGCATTATTATTACAAGAATTACAGAAGGAAAATAAAGAATATAAGACAAAAATAGACAATATGACAGAATTAGAAGCACAACTTATAAAATTACAACAACAAAAATCCAACTTCAATACCATACTAGACTTTGCTAATAAATCTCTCAAAGAACAGACTAATTTAAAAAATCAATTACAAGCAGAAAATGTAACTTTGAAACAAGAAGCTGAAAATATTCCAGAAAAAATTAAAATTGGATTACAGGAATCATTACAATCTTACGATAAAAAATTAATTGAACATGTTGAGAAAAAAGAAAATGTACAAATGGGTGGAAAAAGATTAAAAAAGATACAAGAATCATATAGAAGATTTGCTATTAGTAAAAAATATCAAAGAAATATTAGAAAGTTATTGAAAGTATATAATGATGTCAATAATTTAAGAAATAAATTCATAAACGAACATATGAAAAAATATGTAAAAAAAAATAATATTAAAATGACTGATATTAAAAAAGAATTAAATTTTTTATTTAAAAATAGAAGTAAATATCTCAATAATCAAACAATTTTTATGGGAGGGGAAATTTCTTCACCTGAGGTATATAATGACGTAGTTTCACATCTAATTAATCAGACACAATTACCTGATGAACATTTTGATAATATATATAACAAATTAAAACAAATTGTCAAAGGAGAAGTATCTGGTGATTCATCTGGAAAAGATGTATTAAATGATGTATATAAAGCAGTTTTAGGAGATGCTAAAATTGGAATAAAAGAACAAACATTTCTTAATAAAGCTACAACCATTAAAGCACTAGGTGATGAAATTATTTCTTTATTATCTGATTGCGAACCAGCTGGTATGGATGTTAAATTTAAATCATCATATTCTAAAATTGTAAAACAAACAAAAGTTTTAAATAAATTAGCAAAACTTTTAACTATCAATCCTGATAAAACTATTCTTCAAAAAGCAGAATCATATTTACTAGTTGATGCTCCATCTGAGATTTCTTTAAGTGGACGTGATGTTCCTGATATGATGTCTGCTATACAATCTTATTATAATAGTCAAATAGAACAATACACTAAAAATATACCAGGTATGCTCAAAGATTTAGAAAAAAATATCAAAAAACCTTGGTATCTAGAAGATAATAAAGATATGAAAAAAAATTTATGTAAAGAAATATCTAATTTACAAAAAGTGTTAAAAAAAGCAAGTAGAGAATTAGATTTAAGTTATATAGTTAATAAATACGAAGATATTGCGGGGGCAGTTCGTGTCTATGTTCGTATAAATGATTATGCTGTAAAAAAAAATGAAGTCAAGACACATAAGTGTAGCCCAGAATCTATTTGTTTAGGTAGATCTTATGTTATTGAAAAAGACAATGGAGAAGAAACTACATATATTCTTGCTAGAAATCCATGTGAACAAGATGCTTTTTATAATCCACAACAAAAAATTGAATCAATTAATCAAAAAAAATCAACTTATGATATTATTGATACAGATATATTAGATAAATATAATATGTTAGGTGTTCAAAGATATGGTAGTTTTTTTGGAACATATGAAAATGTAACTAATAAAGATATATTTGAAGGTGTTGATGCAAAATCAAATAATCCACCACTAAAAGATGCCTTATTACAAGCAACACAAGGATATAGTATCATATTATTTGGTTATGGATATTCCGGTTCTGGAAAATCATATACATTATTGAATGGAGATAATAGTATGCTTAGTAGTTTTATGGCAGCAGTAAAAAACAAGGCTGGAATAATTACTATTGACAAAATAAGTGAATTATATGGTCGTTATAGAATAACAAAAAATATAATGGAAGCCAATGAATATGATATTACAGAAGACAATTTAAAAGATATAAATAGAGAGATAGATTTTAACCACATTAACAATATTGATGCGGAAAAAAGAGAAAAACAAATCAATATTTTGTTAGAGACGATTGAAACTTTTAGAAAAACTCCTCGTACTAATGGTTTGGGAGGAAGAATACCCGCAACAATTAAAGGAACTCCTAACAATCCTGCTAGTTCTAGAAGTCATTTATTTATCAGAATTGGTGTAAAATTACCAGGAAAACCACAAGGATATTTGACATTAGTTGATATGGCTGGTATTGAAGATCCAGTTGAAATAGCAATCAATATTTTTCCATTTACTGATCTAAGAAGAAAAGTAAATCCATTTAAAGATGTTAATCCAAAATGGGCTAGTATTGACATACAAAAGTTAAAAAATAATGACATTGCCCAAAAAATGTTAAGCAAATATTTCGGTGAAGTTCTTGATGATTTAAAGAGAGTTGAGGAAGATGTATGCCCAAAAGCACACGGGTCTGATCAAGATACAGCATGGAAATATTTATCGGATTGTAAAAAAGGAGAAAATCGTAGAAAAACAAATAAAGGTAAAGGGCATGTAGACAAATGGGTTGATTTCAGTAAAAAATGGCATTTTTCAAGCTCGGTAACCCCAGAACTTAGATATAAAAAAATGAAGGAAATTCAAAAACAAATTTTATCACAAGCAGAAGCATTTACTCTTTTAAAAGATTTAAAAGAAACATTTTTATATAGTGGATTAGAATGTCGGTTAAAAAGAGGGAAAAATAATGTTAGAGATACATTGTGTAATAGTAAAAAAATACTTTCTAATGTTAACAAATTACTTGAAAGATGGATTGCAAATTTACCTAAGGATAGTTATCAACAAAATCATCTTATATCATTATTTAATCTTAAAATTAATGAAGATAATATGGGGAAAAGTGGACGTATGTTTGGTACTGAATGTGAAGAAAAATATGCTATATTAATGAATTATTGTTTTGGTTGTATGATTTTAAATGGTATTATACGAGATTTTGAGGATATTAAGGCTAATCGTATTACATACAAAAATGTCGATGGTGATATTGTAAAAGAATATAACGAAGGATTTTTAGAAGGTGTTCAAATTTCCGAATCAGATTATACAGAACTTATTGAAGAAGGCATATTTATTAATGAAACAATTAATCACTTAGCATTTTACTTTAAGAAAAAAAATAATCCTAGTACAGAATTAAAATTTAATGATCAATTAAAAGAAGTTGTGTCAAGTCTTTATTCAACAAAAGTTTATAGAAGGGACCAACGTAAACCAAATCCTAATGGTAGAAATGGATGGGACGATCGTATTAGAATGTCACTAAAAACTTATTTACCTAGTAAATTTTTATACAATCCCGAAGAAGATCAAGGATATCATGAAAGAGTTTTAATAAAAAAAATATTAACAGAACTTGATAGTAAATCCGGTCCAGGAAAACCATCCAAATTTATTATGATGTGTCTATTAAGACCTGAAATTGATGCTAAATATTGTACTGGAGCTAGAGCTACTTTAGAGTTTGCTGAATCTGTATGTTCCACTTGTACATAAATTTTTTATGTATACAAATAATATAGGAATGATATATGAAAAACGAAACTCTTACCATCTTAACTTATAATGTATTATTTGGGCCGGCAGATGGAGAATTACTTAAAGCAAATAGAAGATCTATAGAAATACTTAAATCACTAATTAATTTAGATAAACAAAATTCTATTGATGTCATCTGTTTTCAAGAATTTTGGGATTCCATATGTGAAGATTATGGAGTTAAAACTTTAGGTAAATTTTTACGATTAAATGGATTAGGAAATTATTATAAAAAAAATTTTTTAAAATATTTACGTAAAATTGGATTTAAATATACAGTTGATTTGGGAAGACAATGGGGAAAATTGAAAGGTAGTGGTTTGTTAATTGTATCTAAATATCCAATTATTGAATCCAAACACTATTATTTTTCTACCATGAAAAAAGAAGTATCAAATATTGATTCCTTCGCAAGTAAAGGAATTTTATTAGCCAAAATTAAAAAAAATGATATGATATTTAATATTATTAATACTCATTATCAAGCATGGGTAAAAAATTATAAACAACGAGTTCTCGCATCTTTAGCAATGAAAAATTTTATTAAAGAAAATATTACAGATTTAAAAGAACCTGTAATAATATGTGGAGACTTAAATGAAGATAGAATACATTTACCAAAAAGAGTTTCTTTATTATATAAAATCATGGACGTTATAGAACCTAAACGATTACCTAATACTTCAAAATTTACATATAATAGAAAAAAAAATGAATTCGTTGGACTTGATGGATCTAAATATACCTTTTCACAAGCTATTGATTATATTCTATATTCTAAATTACATAAACAACCAATTAATGCAAATTATAAAATTATACAATTACATAGTGACAAAAAATATTTGGCAAATATTAAAAGACATGGCAAACACATCATGTTCACAAAACAATTATCTGATCATTATCCAGTTTTAGGTAAGTTTAAATTTTAAATTTTTAAATTTAAAATAAATATATCTATATAGTTTAGAACTAAAGTGTAATATGTATAAAGTTTGTTCGCAATGTAAAAAACATAAAGAATTAAATGATTTTCATAAACTTCAAAAAGGACTTTATGGTCGTCATTCTATGTGTAAAATGTGTCGTAAAAATACCAGAATTTTACGATCACGGCAAAAGGTAATTAAAACTAATATATATCTTGTCTGTTCTGATTGTAATACACAAAAACATTGTTCTGAATTTTATATTAATAGAAGTTCTAATTGTGGATATCAAAGTTATTGTAAAACATGCCAAACTTTGAAAATATCTAAATCCATGTCTAAACTTGAAAATTATGCTAAAATAATTTTAAAAAAATTTATAAAAAAGAATAAAAAAAAAATTGTTAATATTACAGTTCAAAATATTATTGATGCATATCACAGACAATATGGATTATGTGCCATAACTAGACATAAAATGACTCATGATACCGATGTCCATCAAAGAACAGATAATATATGGAATATGTCCATATATATTAATCCTAAATTAACTAAAATTACTGAAAAAGATTTTAAATTAGTTATTCACTTTATTTACACCGCTCAAAATTTATATAAATTGGACATTAAACAAACTTTAAATCTTTATAAAAATTTAGTAAAAGATACTAATTCAAAGAATTAACAAAATTATAAGAAATAATGATTTAGCAAATAATGAGAATTTATATTTGAATTTGTTTTCAAATATATATATATATAATATAAAAACAATAATGTCTATGCAAATTTTTGTCAAAACCCTTACAGGTAAAACTATCACCCTTGATGTTGAAGCCTCCGATACTATTGAAAATGTTAAAACTAAAATTCAAGATAAAGAAGGTATCCCACCAGAACAACAAAGACTTATCTTCGCAGGAAAACAACTCGAAGATGGAAGAAGTCTTTCTGATTATAATATTCAAAAAGAATCTACTCTCCATTTAGTTCTAAGATTACGTGGTGGAAATTAAATTTTATACCAAAAATAATTTATTAAAAAATTAAAATTTAATTAAATTTTTAATAAATAAATTGAGAATGACTGATTATAATAATATTTCAGATGAATATGATAAATCTAAACAAGATCGTTGGCGTATTGATATTGAGAAATATTCTATTACTGAATACCTAAAAGATAAAATTAAAGGTAAAAGAGTTTTGGATATTCCATGTGGTTCCGGAATTTATTCTAATTTATTTTATGAATTAGGAGCAAAGGAAGTCGTTGGTATTGATATTTCAGAAGAGATGGTTAAATTAGCAAAACAAAAAACTAAATGCCCCAATTCGTCTTTTATTCAATGTGATGCTCAAAAATTAAATGATTTATCTTTAGATAAATTTGATATTATCACCTGTATCTTTTTATTTAATTATGCAAAAAATGAAGAAGAATTAGAAAATATGATTAAAAATCTTAAAAATCTTCTTAATGAAAATGGAATATTACTTATCTTTAATAAAAACAATATAAAGATTTTCTTATAACGTAGTATATAAAATACATATAGCAATGTCAGCAATATGTTATAGATGTAAAAAGGATTACAAACAACGTTGGAGACTGGGTCGACATCTTAAACGAAAAAAACCTTGTGTTAAGAAGGAAGAGGTAGAGGTAGAGGTAGAGGAAGAGGAAGAGGAAAAAAAAATTAAATGTGAATTTTGTAATAAATTTTATAAATATAATTCCACTCTAACTCGGCATTTAAAAACTTGTAAGATTAAACAAGAAAAAGAAAAAAAAAGATATGAATGTATCTATTGTCATGATGTATATATAAAAAAATGTTTTTTGGATAAACATCTAAAATTTTGTAATAAAAAATATGAACTTGAAGATTGTTTGGAAGAAGTTGACCTTTTGAAAAAAAAAGTTAAAACATTAGAAATTTCTAATGTTGGAATAAATAAAGAACTACAATTTGTAAATAAAGAATTACAATTTTTAAAATCTGAAATGAAAATATTAAAAGAAAAAAGAAATATATAAGACTGACAGTGTTAAAAATTGAAAAATTACTGAAAAAAATTTCAGTAAAATTCAGTAAAGTACAGAGAGAGAGAGAGAAAAATAAAAAAAAAAACTTTTTCTTGGAAAAAAATTTAAAAAAAAAAAAAATTCAAAAAGTTTTTTTTTTTTTTATTTTTTTAAAAAAAATTTTTTTT
>ERZ651768.3440-NODE-3440-length-10606-cov-3.765410_pt1 | contig 10606 bp, 7 predicted proteins | sample MGYA00514754_ERZ651768 | MGnify/ENA metagenome assembly ERZ651768 | reverse complement strand
CAACTTTAGAGTTAGCAATGAAATTGTCAATGAAGTTGAGTTGTAAAATTGAAAAATTGTTTTATTTCTCAAAATAATAGAAAAGAAAAAAATTCAAAAGGGGAGTTTAATTAGCTGGAGTTTTGGTTTACATTTATTTAAACCGCAGGTATATATCAAAATTTAAAATATTAAATATAATTTTTTGTTATTAATAAAATTTATAAATGTAAAATATAAGTAATCTTTATAAATATTATTATTTATAATCTTTATTAAGTAATACTTTTAATAAATGAAAATTACTAATTTGATTGCGGCGACATATGCTCCTATGAGAAAAGATGGGTCATTAAACACCAAAGTAATTAAGAGCTATGGAGAGTTTTTGATAAAAAATAAAATTAATGGTGTTTTTATGAATGGCACTACTGGAGATTTTGTTTCTTTATCAAAAGATGAACGTAAGGAGATTACTTTAGCTTGGTATAAAAATAAATCTTCAAATTTATATTTGATTGATCATGTAGGAGATTCAAGTTTGAAAGTAGCTAAAGAACTAGCTTCTTTTGCATCAGATAAAATGGATGCAATTGCAGCTTTAGCTCCTTATTATTTTAAGCTTAGAAGTATAGAACAATTAATAGATTATTGTAAAGAGATTTCTTCTAGTGCTCCAAATTTACCTTTTTATTATTACCATATTCCAGTTTTGAGTGGTGCAAACATAAACATGTTTGAGTTTTTAAAAATTGCATCTAAACAAATTCCACAATTTGCAGGAATAAAATTTACTCACAACAATTTAGTTGATTTTTTGCATTGCATAAATTTTGAGAAAGGCAAATACAACATCTTGTTTGGGATTGATGAAATATTTATATCTACCCTACCTTTGGGAGCCTCAGGATGGATAGGGAGTACTTACAATCATATTGCTCCTTTATATTATAAAATGCAAAAACTTTTTAAAGAGGGAAAAATAAAGGAGGCGACAAATTTGCAAACTAAAGCAATCAGATTTGCCGAAATTTTAGAAAGTAAAGGAGGACTTAATGGAGTAGCAAAAGGATTCATGAAAACTTTAGGAATAGACTGTGGTCCGAGCAGATTTCCACATTCAACTATAACAGACGAAATATATGATGGAATATATAGTGAACTTGATCAAATAGGAATATTAGATCATTTATCCTTAAAAATAAATTAACTAATTGAATTACTCTAAACTTTATAGAGATACTCTTTTAAACAACGTTATTCCCTTTTGGGAAAAACATTCTATTGACAATCTACATGGAGGTTATTTTACATGTTTAGACAGAAAGGGAAATGTTTACGATACAGATAAGTTTATTTGGTTACAAGGACGTCAGGCTTGGACTTTTTCAATGCTTTACAATAATGTTAAAAATAATGATCGTTGGTTAGAGATAGCGAAAATTGGAATAGATTTTATAGTAAAACATGGTATGGACTCTAATGGAAACTTTTACTTTTCAACCACTAGAGAAGGCAAGCACTTAATACAGCCTTACAATATTTTTTCTGATTGTTTTGCTGCAATGGCCTTTGGGCAATATTTTAAAGCAACTGGTAATAGGAATATTAATCAACTTGCTAAACAAACATTTAGAAATATTTTAAAAAAACAAAATAATCCTAAAGGGAAGTATGATAATAATACTGATGAAAGACCCTTAAAAAGTTTTTCATTACCGATGATTTTATCCAACCTTGTGGTTGAACTTAAAAATATTTTAGACAAAAACGAAGTAAAACAAACCATTGACTATTGTATTAATGAAGTTATGGAGATTTTTATTGATAAAAAATCTGGTCTAATTTATGAATTTGTTTGCCCTGATGGCACTCTAGAAGATAGTTTTAATGGAAGACTATTAAATCCTGGTCATGGGATTGAAGCTATGTGGTTTATAATTGATATAGGAGTTAAAAGAAAAAATATAGAACTTATTAATAAAGCGGCAGATACTATTTTAACAATTTTAAATTTTAGTTGGGATAAAGAGTATGGTGGAATTTTTTACTTTATGGATGCTCATGGTAAACCTCTCCAACAATTGGAATGGGACCAAAAATTGTGGTGGGTTCATTTAGAAACTTTAGTTGCTTTAGCCAAAGCTTATGAGCATACAGAAAGAAAAGAGTTATGGGTTTGGTTTAATAAAGTTCATGTGTATGCTTGGTCTCATTTTTCTGATACCAAAAATGGTGAATGGTTTGGATATTTAAATCGTCAAGGAAAAGTTTTGTTAGATTTAAAAGGCGGAAAATGGAAAGGGTGCTTTCATGTTCCCCGTGCCATGTACCAGTGTTGGAAATCATTAGAGAAAATAGAAAAAAAAATTAAAACCTAGGTTATCTATGATGGATTGCATTTATGTACAAATGAATTTAAACGATGACTTATAATAATTCATAAATATTTAAAAAAGTTTTATTAAAGTATAATTTAATGTATAACACAATACACATTTTAAACTTTTATTGTTTAAAATAATGAAAATGAAATACCTAAGATTATTAATAGTAATATATATAAGCTTCAATTTCTTATCAAATTGTTATTCGCAGCATAATAACATATTTGAGATTTCGTATGAAAAAAATATCCCAAATACTAATGGCTTAAATGGATCTTTTACAGGGATTCATAATAATGCACTTATTATTGCGGGAGGTACTAATTTTTCTGATGTTCCATTGTGGGAAGGTGGCAAAAAGAAATGGTTCGACTTCATTTATGTTTTGGAAAAAAAAGGAGACTCCACGATATGGCATAATTCTCAAAAAGTTAAATTACCAAAACCCTTGGCTAATGGAGTTTCAATTTCCACTCCAAAAGGAGTTTTATGTTTTGGTGGAGATAATGAAGAAGGAATTTATAACGATGTTTTTCTTTTAAAATGGGATTCAGAAAATAAAACTATTAAGATTGAATTTTTACCATCAATTCCAATTCCTCTTGCAAATATGGGGGGCGCTTTAGTTGATGATATAGTTTACCTTGTTGGGGGTCAGCAAAAAAAAGATCAAAAATCAACGAAAACATTTTTATCATTTAGCATTGAATCTTCATTAATTAGATCGGCTTATACATGGGAAATTCTTCCAAACATTCCTGGAAAAGATAGGATTCAACCATTGGTTGTTGGACAAAGTAATGGACATCAAAACTGTTTATATGTTATGAGTGGATTATCTTTTAATCCTGCAGATGACTTGCTATATGAAATGTTAGCAGATGTTTATGAATATAATCCGAATAAAATTAAATGGACTAAAAAAAAATTAATTCCAAATAATGATACACAAGGAGTTGATGGGGGATATTTAGCAGCTGCTCCTATCATTAAAAAAGGAGATTCACATATTTTAATTTTTGGTGGTGCAGGTGGTAAAGGACAACATTTGTTTAAAAGATTAATAATTGATAGAAAAATAAAAGAATTAAAAAATGAAGGAGATGTTAATGATTCTATAAATACTGAAATAAATAACCTGATGTTAATGTCTGAAGAACTTTTAAAAACCACTTATTTTTCTAAAACGATATGGGCATATCATACTATTACAGATACTTGGACTAGAAAAGGAGAATTAAAGGAAAAAACTCAAGTTGTTAGTAATGCAGTTGATTGGGGAGAATACATAGTTATACCTGGTGGTGAAGTCAGTCCAGGAGTTAGAACAAATAAAATTACAAAAATCATTTTAAAACCATTTAAGGCAAGTTTTGGGCTAGCTAACTACATTACATTAATATTTTACCTTGTTTTAATAGTTTTTATTGGGTGGTATTTTTCTAAAAGAAATAAGACAATAGATGATTATTTTCTTGGTGGTGGTCGCATACCATGGTGGGCAGCAGGTTTAAGTATCTACGCAACTATGCTTAGCGCAATCACTTACTTATCGCAACCCGCACTTGCTTACTCTTTTGACTGGCAAGCTTATTTAGGTTATTTTCCTATTTTGTTGATAGTACCCATAATTATAATCTTCTACTTACCTTTTTTTAGAAAATTAAATAGCCCATCAGTATATGAATATTTAGAGAAGCGTTTTAATATAAGTATTAGAATATTTGGCAGTACTTCTTTTATATTGTTTCAATTGGCGAGAATGGGAATAGTTATATACTTACCAGCTTTAGCACTTTCTACTACAATTGGAATTGATATTTATTTTGCTATAATAGTTATGGGTGCTTTAGCTGTATTATATACATATATGGGAGGTATAGAAGCTGTTATATGGACCGATGTAATACAAGTAACCGTTTTATTTTTAGGCTTAGTTGTAGGTTTAGTTTATATAGCTATAGAAATAGGTGATGTGAAATATATTATTAATTCAGCTATAGAAGATAATAAATTACAAATGATAGACCTTAGATTTAGCTATACAGAAGTTGTGACATGGTCTTTATTTTTTGGATCTTTTGCCTTAAATTTTGTGAGTTACACTACAGATCAATCAATTATACAAAGGTTTATGACAACTTCAAATGAAAGAGAAGCTAAAAAAAGTATTTGGTTAAATGGTATCATTACAATTCCTTTAGGTTTATTGATTTTTGGAATGGGTACATTTTTATATGTGTATTTTAAAGAATATCCAGAATTTTTAATCATTGGCATGCAGAATGATAGTATTTTCCCTTTATTTATAAAAGACCATTTACCTCCTGGTATAGGTGGTTTAGTTATAGCGGGTATCTTTTCTGCATCAATGTCTAGCCTAGATAGCAGTATGCATAGTATTTCAACTGTATTAACTATTGATTATTACAAACGTTTTTACAAATCTTATAGTGAAATTAAGGGGTTAATAATAGCCAAGTGGACTACATTGTCTGTAGGTGCTGTTGGAACATTAATTGCATGCTTAATGGCAACATACCCTGTAAATTCAATATTTTTCTTTTTTCAAGAAATTCTTGGTCTTTTTGGTAGTGCTATGGCTGGAATTTTTATTCTCGGTATTTTTATTAAGAAAGCTCATTGGAAAGGAACTTTGACTGGAGCTATTATAAGTATATTGACACTCACTTTTCTAAAATATAACACTTCCTTAAATTTTTATATATATCCATTGATTGGGATACCTACATGTGTAGTAATTGGATATATATTTAGTTATATTATTCCTTTTAAAGAAAAGTATATTGATGATTTAGTTTATTAAAAAAAGTAATTTTTTAATAAACTTATTCTTTTATTTAAATAATATTAGCGAGATGACGGGATTCGAATATACCCATCATATTCACTCTGAAAATAGATTTTAAGTCAAGGACGACTTATAGGACGATTAAAAAAGTCATAAATTGAATTTATTAAAAAATAAATTATTTCTTACTATTTGGAGCCCCTCTCATAATTTCTTCATTAGAAGAAGATTCAAATTTCTCAAAATTTTTCTTAAATGAATCTGCTAAATCATAAGCTATCCTATAAAATTTAGTATCATTATTCCATGTTTTTCTAGGACTTAAAACTGATGTTGGAACATTTGGACATATCCTAGGTTGCATTAAATTAAAGACTGAATGTATATGATAATTATCTTTGTTAACATTTTCTAATTCACCATTCATAGCAGAATTTATCATAGCTCTAGTATATTTTAATTCCATTCTTTTTCCTATTCCGTAGGGACCTCCAGTCCAACCAGTATTAACCAACCAAACTGTTACATTATTTTGTTTCATTTTAGTTATTAGCATTTCTGCGTATTTTGTTGGATGTAAAGGCATAAAAGGAGCTCCAAAACACGCAGAAAAAGATGGTTCTGGCTCAATTACTCCAGCTTCAGTTCCTGCGACCTTACTAGTATATCCAGAGATAAAATGATAAGCTGCTTGGCTAGGGTTTAATTTTGAAATAGGTGGCAAAACCCCAAAAGCATCTGCAGTAAGAAAAAATATATTAGTTGGATTATCACCAACAGATGGAGATTTAATTTTATTAATATGATGTATAGGATAACTTACTCGGGTGTTTTGAGTAATGCTTATATCTGAATAATCTACTTCCTCATTTTCACTTATAATAACATTTTCTAGCAATGCACCACTTTTAATAGCATTAAAAATGTCAGGTTCATTTTCTTTATTTAGATTAATTACTTTAGCATAACATCCTCCTTCAAAATTAAATATTTTGTTATCCTTACTCCAACCATGCTCATCATCACCAATTAATTTTCTATTGGGATCTGCTGATAAAGTTGTTTTTCCAGTTCCAGATAATCCAAAAAAAATAGACGTATCTCCATCCATACCAACATTTGAACTACAATGCATAGGTAAAACGTTTTTATATATGGGTAACATAAAATTTAATATTGAAAAAATTGCCTTTTTTATTTCCCCAGTGTATCCTGTACCTCCAATAATAATAACTTTAGTACTGAAATTAATTATTGAAAAATTTTCACTTCTAGTTTTATCTATTTTAGGATTAGCTAAGAAATTTGGAGCATTAATTAAAAGCCAGTCTTCTTTAAAAGATGAAATCTGATCTTTCTTAATTCTTAAAAACATATTGTTAGTAAAAAAATCACTACTTGGTAATTCACAAATAGTTCTAACATTTACTCTATAATCATCAAGGGAGCAAACATAACTGTCACGGACATAAAGATCTTTATTTGATAAGTAATCAGTTAATTCTTTGTAAAGATTATTAAATGAAGTATTATTAAACTCAATATTAACATCTCCCCACCACACTAATTTGTCTGTTATGGTATCTCTAACTACATATCTATCTTTAGGAGATCTTCCAGTAAATTTACCAGTATTTATTGCTAAGGCACCAGAATTTACTATTTGACCTTGTTTATTTGAAACTATTATTTTTTGAAGTTCATCAACAGAAAGCTGATGATTTACTAATGAGTTTTTTATTCCGTACTTATCTAAATTCATAAATTTTAATATTATTATACTATAGTCTTCAAAAATATGAATTTAAACTTAATATTATTTATTTTATCGAAAACGAATGTTCTCTTCTTTTATAAGATTTTTTACTTTTAAAGTTTTTTTTAAATGAGCCTTTTGATTTACTCTTATTTCCTCTAAATCCTTTTCTTGATTTTTTGTATTTTTTCTCTTTTCTTTTAGAATCATTATTGATAGCTTTAGAAAGTTCTACACCACATTTATAATTATTCCATGTAAATTTTTCTAAAGTAGTAAGGATTTCTTTTTCATGTTTTGTGGGAATTTCAAAGAAAGAAAAACCTGTCATTATATCAATTTTACCTATAGAAATATCTTTATTATTAGTAAACTCATTAATTATACCAATAAGGTTTTGAGGTTGTAAATTATGTTTTTTTCCTAGATTAATAAAGAATCTGGAGAATCCTTTTTCAGCTTTTCCTTTATTTGAATTTCTTTTTTTCTCATCCGAATTTATATCCGCTACATTGTTATAAAAAGAAAGAAATCTACTAAACTCTAAAGAAACTAATTGTTTTAATAAATCTTCTCTATTTAGGTGAGAAACTTTTTCCATAATAGATGGTATAAATTTTTCTATATCATGATTAACTTCTGAATGAATTATTCTATCTATTAGATTCATTAGTTGTACTTCGCAAATATCTTTTCCTTTTGGAATTTCTTTTTTGACTATTTCTTTATTAATTGTTTTTTGTATTGAAAGAATTTTTCTTTTATCTCTTACAGAACCAATAATTATTGATATACCTTTTTTACCTGCTCTACCAGTTCTTCCTGATCTATGTATATAGATTTGATTTTCATCAGGTAGGTTATAGTTAATTATATGAGATAAATCATTAACATCTAGACCTCTTGCAGCCACATCTGTAGCAACTAAAAGTTGTATATGTTTTTTTCTAAATCTATTCATTACATGATCTCTTTGTGGCTGAGATAGATCACCATTTAATGAATCTGCATTGTAACCGTCCTGTACTAGTTTGCTTGAAATGTCTTTACATTCTCTTCTTGTCCTACAAAAGATAATACCATAGATGTGCGGGTTTATATCGCAAATTCTTCTAAGAACCTGATATCTATCTTTTAGATTCATAACTAGATAGTAGTTATGTTCTATGTCCTTTACACCTTCATTTTTAGAATCAACCTGAATTTTTTTAGGTTTTTTCATATAATTTTTTGAAATTTTTAAAACTTCTTTAGGCATAGTTGCTGAAAATAAGAGTATTTGCTTATTTTCATTTGTTCCTTCTAGTATTAAGTCAATATCTTCTTTAAATCCCATATTTAACATTTCATCGGCTTCATCAAGAACTACTATTTCTATATTTTTTAATTCTAATTTTTTTTTATTTAATAGGTCTAAAACTCTACCTGGTGTTCCTACTACTATTTGGCTACCCATTTTAAGTTCTCGCATCTGTTTTCTAATGTCTGATCCACCATATATGGGGGTTATTCGTAATTCTTTTATATATTTTGAGTATAATTTAAGGTCTTTGGTTATTTGTAAACACAACTCTCTTGTTGGACATAAAATTATTGATTGAGTGTTTTTTTTCTTTGTATTAATGTTATTTATTATAGGTAAACCAAATGCAGCAGTTTTACCTGTACCAGTTTGTGCTAAAGAAATTAAATCTTGATTCGACTCTAAAAGAAAAGGAATAGCTTTTATTTGGATTGGAGTAGGATTAATAAAATTTAAATCAACTAGTGATTTTTGTATCGATTCATTTAAATTAATATCAGGAAAATTCATTTTTTATAATTGTGCGCAAATCTAACTTTTTAAATGTCTAATATTTTATTTATAATAAAAAACTTCTTTATTTCTGATATTTAATACAACAAATCCTTACATAAGTTGTATTTTATTGTATTTTTATAAAAATCTAATAAACGTTTTTTGCCAGGTGTTAGTTGCTCTTTATCACTTTCTTCAATTTGATTAATATCTGAATATCTAGTATAATTTTGTGCCTATTACAAATTCATTAGCATGGATTTTGCAGTTTAGTAATACTTTTTTGACTTTTGATTTACAGTACTTTACATCACTCCTTATCTAATTTTCATTAAATTATTGGTAAATGACTGATCCTTTGAAGAAGCATATTGCTAAACTAAAAATCATGGCAGAATCTGCTAAGAGGCGTTCAGAACTATATTCAGGGCTGACTAATCTAGATGATAAACATTTGAAACGCTCATTGTCGGCACTACACAAGGCCCCATCACCTGGTAAGAAAATTCAAAAAATTGGATTTATCATGTTATGGATTCCAGAACCAACTGGTATTACATGCGCTGTTGGCGGACCGATGATATTAGCTGGAAGGTATCTTGAGAAGGTTTACAATGGTTCAAAAATATCAGATGTTGGTAACCATACAAAGGATACTTTTTCCACACTTGAAGATTTCAAGCGTACTGTATCATAACATTTCTTTCAGTTTTTAACACAAGTCACTAACTTACGAAGAAAGTTTTCAGCTTATTCGTGAGAATAAGCCTACTCACTGCAAGCTTTATGCTTATGGCAGAAATGCCATAAGCAATAGCAACAGTCTCAACTTAATGAAACCAAAATTCATAATTTAACTTTCTATTTATGTTAAACTACAACACATTACTAAACTCATTTCCATTCTTTTTTGTAACGTATAGCAACAATCGATTTTTAACCCCATCATTTTTATCATATTTATGGCAACAAGGACTCAAGTTCTCATTCCGATTATAGCGGCTGCATTTATTGTTGGAGTTATTGGAATGTTGTCCATTCCAACTGATGTTAAACTGGAATCTGTCGAATTTCCACAAGGCACAATTAAACTTGATGACCAAATTTTGGTGGTAAAAATTGCTGATAATGATTCACTAAGAGTAAGAGGATTAATGTTTCATGACGAACTTCCTTTTGATCAGGGAATGCTGTTTGTCTTTGATCAGCCTGGAATACGCCCTATGTGGATGCTAAGTATGCAATTTTCATTAGACATAATTTGGTTCGATGAAAATTTGCATGTTACCGCGATCGAAAAAAATGTTCCACCATGTAAAACTACTATCGAAGTTGTTACGTGTAGAGAAAATGGTGTTTCAGGTGATAATGCTAAATACGTATTAGAAGTAACTGCAGGATTTGTTGATGAATTTGGCATAACGGAAAACTCCAGACTAGAATTAATCTCGATTTAATTATGATAGAAGAACTTTGGTTAATACCACTTGGATTTGTTGCAGGAATATTAGGATCCATAATTGGTTTGGGAGGTGGAATAATTATCGTCCCCGTATTGACATTCATGGGATTTTCTCCCACACTAGCTGTAAGCAACAGCCTATTTGCTGTATTTAGTAATTCTGTGGCGTCAACAGCTATGTATGCTAAACAAAAACGGATAGAACTTTCACTTGGCTGGAAACTTGGCTTAATGGCTGTTCCTGGTACCATACTTGGGGCATTCGTATCTTCTGAGATATCTCCAGATATTTTCAAAATTTTGTTTGCACTGGTACTTATTTCCTCAGCATCATACATATTTCTCAAGAGAAAGATCGAGGAAAAACCCATAGACGTATCTCGTCTCTTGCTTGTTTTCTCAGCAGGCGCAA
>ERZ651768.3439-NODE-3439-length-10608-cov-3.184123_pt1 | contig 10608 bp, 5 predicted proteins | sample MGYA00514754_ERZ651768 | MGnify/ENA metagenome assembly ERZ651768 | reverse complement strand
GATCAAGAACGTACAGGCGAACCGGCGCTTAACGTCGAGCAGCCGGTCATGTATGCACGGACGAGTGGTACGACCGGAGAAGCTAAGTTGATTCCAATCCTTCAAGACACGATCCAGGCCCACAAACGGAGCCAGGCCATCCAGTCTTTTGTTCAGTTTTCGGCTGATGCACGTGCGTATTACGGGCGTTGCCTTGCGATTGTCAGCCCAGCTGAGGAGGGCGCTCTGGACTCCGGGACACCGTATGGTTCCACATCAGGATTCATGTACGAAAACATGCCCGCACTTGCAAGAATGAAGTATGTGCTTCCCTATCAGGTGTTCGGGATCGCGGACTATGACCTCAAGTATCTCCTGATTCTTAGGTTAGCCGTCACATACAGGGACGTTACGCACGTTGCTTGTGCGAACCCGTCAACGTTGGTCAAGTTGCTGTCCGTCCTGGCAGACAATCGTGTGACCCTTCTCCAGGATGTCATACAAGGTACATTCAGCCGAGCCAATGACTTATCAGGCGAGCTACAGGCTATTATTGCCCCCCTTCTATCGTGTTCACCAGTCCGCGTGGCCGAGCTTCGAACGGTTTTCGCGTCGCCGCGTCCGACGTTCGCTGATCTGTGGCCTGAACTACGTTTAGTTTCGACATGGACTGGCGGCAGTTGCCGGATTCCCCTCGCCACAGTGCGACCAACATTACCGCCCGGTACTCGAGTGGGTGAATTAGGCTATCTGGCTAGTGAGCTCCGCGGCACCCTTGTGCCAGATTTGGATCAAGACGGCGGCACGCCGACGATTCACGAAAATTTTTTTGAGTTCGTTGAACGAAATGACTGGGATGCTGGTCGTAGAACGTTTTGTTTGGTCGATCAAATCCAGCCGGGGAAGGAATATTACATTATCCCAACCACCGGAGCTGGGCTCTACCGCTATTTCATGAATGATATCGTCCGTGTGACGGGTTCATTCCACGCCACTCCGACCATTGAGTTTGTCCAAAAAGGAAAGGGCGTGACGAATATCACCGGTGAAAAGTTATATGAAAGCCAGGTTATCGAAGCGGTACGTCTCACCGAAGACGAGACGTCGTCTATCTCAGGATTTTTTCTCATGTTGGCTGATGCAGATCGGGCGACCTATCGTCTTGTCATTGAGTGTTCCACACCGACTGAGACTTGGTGGAATAAGACTCTCGGGTCGGTTGAACGCCAACTCCTCTCCCTGAATGTGGAATACGCTGCAAAGCGGGCCAGTGGACGCCTCCAGCACCTCGAGCTACTACCTGTCCGGCTTGGCACTGGGGAAGCCTATAAGCGGCACTGCCTGAGTCAAGGGCAGCGGGAGGGCCAGTTCAAGCTTATCGCTTTGCAGTATCAGTCCGATTGCACGTTTCCCTTCGCTGATTTCCGCCTCGACGTCCTGCGTACGAAGTCGGGGTAACCATGCAACTCGAACTCTATCGGCTGGATATTCCCTTCACGACTGCCTTCAAACACCACTCCGCTGTCCGGACGGCTACGCAAAGTGTGTGGGTGAAGGCTCAGTCCGGTGAGTGCGTCGGTATGGGAGAGGGCTGTCCTCGTGAATATGTCACGGGAGAAAACATCGCGTCGGTGCAAACGTTTTTTAACACTTACTGTGAAGCTCTTTGTCAGGCCGTGGGTTCGGTTGATGCCTTGGTTGCTTGGGCCGATGACCATACGGCCGTCATTGACGCGAATCCCGCAGGGTGGTGCGCTATCGAACTTGCCATGCTTGAGTTCTTCGCGAAGCGTGAAGGAGTGACCGTTGAGCAATTGGTGGCGTTGGTCCCCACCACCGGCACCTTCCGTTATTCCGCGGTCGTGGGTGACAGTAAGCTTGATGTTTTTCAAGCGACCGTCGCCCGATACTGTGCGATGGGCTTCACCGATTTCAAGCTGAAACTATCTGGTGATCCAGCTCAGGATCGTGCCAAGTTAGATACCTTGCGTGATTTACCCAATGTCGAGAAACTCCGTGTTCGAGTCGACGCAAACAATTTGTGGACCGATGCGGAGAGCGCGGTGCGGCACCTTAAGGATCTTCAGTTCTCGTTCGTTGGCATCGAGGAGCCTTTGTCCGCGAACGCACTTGATGGGATGCGCATGGTAGCGACGCAAACAGGCGTTCCGATTATCTTGGATGAGAGTCTTCTACGGGCTGACCAAATACCAGCACTTGCCGCTGACCCGGACTGCTGGATCATTAATCTACGTGTTTCAAAGATGGGGGGACTCTTGCGTTCCTTGGCAGTGCTCAGGGCGGCTCATGCTGCAGGAATTTCGATTATTGTCGGCGCGCAAGTTGGTGAAACGAGTGTCCTCACGCGAGCCGGCCTGGTTGTTGCTCGCGCAGCCGCTGGTTGTCTTCTTGCACAGGAAGGGGCTTTCGGAACACACCTGCTCCAAACGGACGTCGCACATCCTCCGTTAATGTTCGGTCCAGCCGGTATTCTTAATGCTGATGCCTACGGACTGTCTGGGAGGGTTGGGTGGGGACTGACGCTTCGCCCTGGTCAGGATTTTACTACACCACTATCGAGGGAATGAACTTATCCTTGTGTTGCTGATCTTTACGGTCAGCCTACTGCACGTTCAACTGATGGTCGAGGTCGACGCGGACGGTTCCGAAGCCCCGGAGTCGGCGCGAGAATCGAGCATCGCTGATGATGACTTGATAGCCGTCGGTTGTTGTTTCCACCTCGTAGGTGGGAAACCTGAGCCAGTGGCGGGTGCCTTGGATGTGGGGTGCAGTCAACGCGGCTTCGACGATTGCGTTGTTGTCTCCGATCGCAATCGATGGGTCGTGGGGGCGGATCCGATCGGTGGCCAGCCAGTCCACTCGCAGAAAATAGTAACGGTCAGCACCTTGGACTACGACGTCCCGTGCAAACGGGTTCGCGGGCACTGGTCCAGTCATTATCTTTCTAGCGCTCAGGCCTTCGTGAGCCAACCATTGCTGGACCTGGGTTCGAGCTAAGGTCGAGCCGAGGACCATGCCACCTGCATAAACGAGAATCGCCACCAAACTAGTTAGCGCAAGCCGACTAGTACACAGGTGGGAACCCCACCAGACTCTGATTCCAACGAGGCAACCAAGGCCGAGCGACCAAGTGACTTTGGCGCCAGTCGGCGTCAGTTCGTTGGTGAGTACAAGCACGCTACTTACACTAGCCGCAAGAACCCAGAGCGTGACGCTCGCTCTTGACCGAGTATGTGCGAGTACTATCGCGCTAGCGGCCAGAAGCCAGACCCAGGGATCAACGATGAAGAGTGCATCGCCGTAAAACCACCGGTCGTCGAAAGGCATCAAAAGTCGGATGCCGTAGGTATTCAACCAGTCGAGCGCGGGGTGACTTAGCACGCTGACATACGAAAGGAGAAGAAGAGAACGCACGGTCGTTGGCGGTGCGTGTCTTCGGAAGAGCAGGCGTTGGACACGGTCCAGCCCAACCATTAGGGCGGTGAGAATGAGTGGTAGCACGGTGACTGCGAGTATCCCGTGGGTCCAACCACGCCTGAGGTGCAACGACGTGTCGCGATCCAGAAACAGTGCGATGGCATCGATGTCCGGTGCGTTAGCACCGAGTATGAGTGTCACTGCAGCTAAGGGTGTCAGGTGCTTGAGCCGAGTTTCAGCTAGGCTGGCCCCGACGAGTGTGTGCGCGATTGGGTCCATAGGCTACTAGAGAGGTTCAAGGTATGGTTGGTGGCGGCTAAATCATTCAACCTTAGGGGTTTCCCTCATTCCGACCCATCGAAATTAGATTTGCCAAGATCCGGTAGGCACCAGGTACTCCGAACGGGAGTTGCCGGTGCAGCGCGTAGGCGAAGTAGGTGTAATGGCCTCGACCGTGACGTGCTGTCAGCCAACCGCCCTGCTGCTCAGGCTGTCCAAGGTCGTGTGACGACACTATGGGGGTGTACGCTGGAGCCCAGGCGCTAAGAAACTTTGAACCCCGTTGTTCCACCCAACCCTCAAAGTCCTTCAGTACGATCCGGTTCGGCCAGTGCAGGACAGGATGGTTTGGTTCCAGAATCTTAATTGCAGCATCCTCCTCCGTGACCTCCTCAGGCCGCCGTGACAGTTCTGCCGGGAATGGCGCATGGCGGTTGGGATCGAACTCCTCCGTGTTGTAAAGGACGATCAGATTGCCGCCCTGCTCTACGTACTCGAGAAGTCGGTCAGTGCCGAGGTGAAGCTCTGGCCGGACTGCATACCCACGTGTGCCGATGATAATTGCGTCAAACTTATCGAGTTGCCCGGTTTCAAGGTCCGAACTCTCGAGTAGGTGCACTTGCAACCCCAACTGGCTAATCGCCGCTGGGATGTCGTCACCGATTCCCATGATGTATCCGACAGTTAGGTTGCCTGGAAGTTTTACATCGACGCCTCGTAGGACGCTATGCGCCTCTCGAAATAGATAGCGCGTCTCCAAATCAGGGTAGGTAATCGCCTGATAGCCCTCCCGGTATATCTTTCCGTCAAGGTTCGCAACGACAGTTACGGTACCCTCTCCAACAGTTGGGTTAGTTCGGTGGAGTGTGAACTCGAAACGTTCATCGACGGGAGTCTTCGCTAAAATCACGCGCGCTGGCCTGACCCCCCATCCCGGTGGCGGGTTCAGGACCAGTGTGCCAGCAGTCGTTTCGGGTCCGGTACGCTCCACCTCCACGGTCAAGCTGACGGTTTCCTGAGCCTTCGGCACGATCGTTATGGACGGCTTCACGCTTAAGCTTACCGACGGCAGGACCTGTAATTCTCGGAGAACGTAGCCATACGGTAGTTGTGCTTCGCGGCCCTGAACAGTCGAACGGGTGGCGACTGGCACACCATCAACACGAAATGTAGCCACGGCCACTGCTTTAGGCACCAAAAACGGTGCCAATGTTGGGTCTGCCCTGGTGTAGTGGAACTGCGTTAGGGCAGTCCTCGTAAACGATCGGCGAGAAAGTCCGGTGTTGGACCCGACCGTGACCAGTATCCGACGAGCAATTGTCCCGTCTGACGTTTGCGTAGTATCCGTGTTCGAAGCCGTTCGCCAATCTGGTGGTACGTCAACGTGGAGGTCGACCTCAGATATTCTTGCAGTTTTCGGCTTGGTCAGTGACACATCGATCGCCACCCTTTGTCCGGGAACGACGACCGGTAATTCGGTCGGGATGCCAGGTTCCGTCTGCGTCGGCACCGCCACTGCAAACAGTTCGAGCCCGAGTGCATTACTCAGTGCACGCTCGAACTGCACCTCCTTTATTCGAAGGAGGAACGACGCTTCGTCTTCAGGCTCAAGCTCGGCTAAGAGTTCTCGCGCTTCGCGCAGTCCGGCAGTGAGTGCTGGAATGCTGTCCTGAGGTCGCTGCATTGAGAACGCGGCAACCGCGGCTTCCACGTGCGCGCCGATGGACAGCCCGTATGATTTCAGCAAGGGCGAATCCGGACGCCCTGCGAGGTCTCCGAGGGATTCCCAGCCGGTTTCTAGGCCGTCGAAGAAGCCAGCGTGAGTCTGCTCGGGCCTGGGAAGCGGCCAGGTACGCTGGTATCGGCGGATAGCGGCACCGGGGGTTGCGCTCGACCGCCCTGAGTTCTGTGAACGCTGCAGACCCAACCCGAGGCGTGCCAGCCGTCGATACGACAGACCTAGCCAGGGACTGTATTCGGAGACATCGATTTCTGTTGATGCCGGCTCGTCCGTTCTTATACCGCCCACGTAGAGCCGATGGGCTTGCCAGGGGCGCAGCCCGCCCCTGACTAGTTGCTCTGGGAAACGGTCTGGGTCCGCCGCCACATGAAAAGCTTCCGATGTGATCTCGCCGGCTGCGATGTGTTGTCCGTGCCCGTCACGTGGTGCACCCTGAAAACGGGAAACCACGACGAGGGGGCGATTCATCCTAATAACACGGACGACCTCTTCAAGTACCTTAGTACGGGTCCATTGGTTCCACGCTTCTGACACACGCTTCGAGAATCCATAGTCGATGGCCGAGGTGAAGTACTGCTGGTCCACCCCGTAATGACGGTTTGCCGCTAAAAGCTCTTCGGTGCGGATCAGTCCTAGGGCATCGAATAGTTCGGCACCGAGGGCGTTGTCACCTGACTCACCGCGGGTCAGCGTCAGAAGGCTTACGCGGACTCCGAGACCACGGCTCAGCCACGTCAACATGCCCCCATGCTCGTCGTCTGGATGAGCCGTCGTATGTAAGACACTGGCGAACGTCCGTAGCTTCTGGATAGCCTGCCAGGTTGCAGCCGGACCCTGGTTCACTGCCAGTTGGTGCGGCTGTGCGGAAAGCACTAAATTCATAGCGCCCAGCGCCAGTGACACGAGTACAATTCGCTGCAAAAGGGCGGGCATGGTGAGAGAAACTGAGGCCTAACCCCGATCTTGTCATGCCTGCGGATGAGAAGAAAGGCTTACTCAGGGCCCTTTACTACCACCACTTGGAAGTGTGGCTTTTCTGGGAAAGGGTTTCAGCGCCTGTCTGCGGAGGTACTTGAAAAGATTCTGGTTGTTTTGAGGTTGAAGCGGTATTTTAGAGGCCTTGAACCAGGTGGTTCATAATGATTATGCCGGTTTCGGGTCTATCGAGAAGAGGGAATACCATGCGACAGGGCGAACTTTTGGTGTCAATGGCGACGGTTTGCATCTGGTTGGTCCTTCCAGTGTCGACTCAGGCACAGCGGGGCCGACAGCCGGTCGAACTGCCTGGTGGGCCCGGCCGGGAACTGGTGCAGACGGCGTGTTCCGAATGTCATCGTCTCAACCTTATTGTCAACTCCAGTGGATATACGCAGGAGGGTTGGAATGACCTGATCGCTTCGATGGTCGAGCTGCCCGCGGACCAGGGGGAAGCGGTTGCTGGGTATCTCGGCACGCACTTTCCAGTGAGGCCGGCGACGGAGGCGGTGTTAATTCCTGGCGAGACACAGGTTTCCATCAGGGAGTGGCTCCTGCCATCACTCGGCTCCCGCCCTCACGACCCGCTCGCGGCTCGGGATGGTTCGCTCTGGTGGACTGGGCAGTGGTCCAGCAGGTTAGGGCGACTTACTCCGTCTACAGGTGCTATGAAGGAGTTCTGGCTACCAGAAAACTCAGGGCCACACGGTCTAGTCGAAGATACTGCTGGCAACGTCTGGTTCACGGGCATTTCGCAAAACTACATCGGCATGCTCGATCCGAAGACGGGTGCTGTGACTGGGTATCCACTATCTGAGGGACGAGGGCCTCACACTCCCATCTTCGACCAGAACGGCACCCTTTGGTTCACTATGCAGTCGGGTATGGTCGGGCGGCTCGTACCGGCGACCGGTGAAATGCGGATCGTGGCCACGCCGACTGCCAATACATATCCCTACGGCATCGTTGTGAATTCCGAAGGCGTGCCTTGGTATGTTGACTTCCGGGGCAACCGCATCGGTAGTGTCGACCCAGATACCATGGAAATTCGGGAGTACACCCTCCCGGCTCCAGACGCACGCCCCCGCAGAATCGCCATCACTCCTGATGATGTGATCTGGTACACCGATTTTCCGCGTGGCTATCTCGGTCGGTTTGATCCAGAGACTGGTGCGGTGCAGGAGTGGGCTTCTCCAGGTGGACCTGAGTCCAGACCCTACGGTATTGCCACGGTTGGCAACGTCGTGTGGTATAGCGAATCTGCGGTTCGACCAAACACGCTCGTGCGCTTCGATACCGAAACAGAGCGCTTTCAGACCTGGATAATTCCGTCTGGAGGTGGCGTGGTGCGCCACATGGTGGCTACGGTCGAGGGCAACCTCGTGCTGGCTTGTAGTGCTGTGAATCGCGTCGCTCTGGTGGAAGTCGGTAACTAGAACCCAAGCGCGGTCGTCTCTCGGCGTAGGAGGAATCCTATGATCAGTTCCCACGTTCGATTTGCGGTCCTCGCTGTTATCGCCATCGCGGTGCTGGCTACACCGGTCAGCGCGCAGTTCAAGGATTTAACACCGTATCAAGTCGCTGATCTTCGCGCTCGTGCTGAGCAAGGTGATGTCACCTTGGAAGGTTTGCTGGACGGGGCAATCGGAGTTTCCGGTTTGCTTTCTTGGAGTTGTGGAGCTAGGTGCAAGATTGGTAGGGGCTTTCGACTGGATGACGCCCAGGCGCCGAAGTGGGATTCGCTGCACTACGTCAAGACGTTCCACTGGGTTTGGGTAGCGCGTGGGCGAGGGGATGGGGTCCTGCGACACAACCTCGTTCGGAATTTCGCTTGGCGTCTGAGCGGGGGCTTTTAGTGGAGCAATACCGCTTTGGCATCTCCCACCGGTCAGCTGGAGACTCTAGTCCTTAAAAAGTCTGTGTTTATAGAGGAGAACTGGAGCCGGCGAGCGGACTCGAACCGCTGACCTGCTGATTACGAATCAGCTGCTCTACCAACTGAGCTACGCCGGCCCAGGAGAACCGTGTCTTTAGTGTGGCGCACAGCGATCGGTACGACCGGGGATGGTAGCACACATCCAGCGGTCTCTTGACCGCACGCCGCTGCAGGAATTACTAGATGATGATAAACCGCCTCGATAGTACAGACGCACGCTAGTACGATTCGCTTTTTACTAATCTGAGTTTCTTAAAGGCAGTGTTTAATCCTTGACTGTCTGCGCGGGCGTTGTTCGGTTGCAGTTCTCTGTGGGCTGGACTAGGATGGCCTGTTCGATACCTTGTGAAATTGAGCACCGTGCACCCACATATGTCCGAGCCCGCTGCAGACCAGGACGGTCAGATTGTCATCAGCGGCGCACGCACGCATAACTTAAAGGGTATTGACCTTTCGCTCCCTGCCAACAAGCTTATTGTTGTTACGGGCGTGAGTGGTTCGGGTAAATCGTCGCTTGCGTTTGACACGCTCTACGCTGAAGGGCAGCGACGCTATGTTGAGTCGCTGTCAGCCTACGCCCGTCAGTTCCTTGAACGGATGGAAAAGCCCGATGTCGATCGGATTGACGGTATCGCCCCAGCAATCGCCATCCGCCAGAAAAACAGCGTCCGGAACCCTCGATCAACCGTGGGCACCACTACCGAAATTAATGACTACCTCCGCCTTCTGTGGGCGCGAGTAGGCCTGACCATCTGCCGGCAATGTCGCTGTAACGTAATTCGCGAAACGGCCGAGTTGGTGGCTAAACAACTCAGTGGACTTCCAGAAGGTACGCGTTTACTGCTTGGTTTCGTAATGCCGGTGGTCTACGGGCTTGATACGGTCGATGTGAACGGTGGTGAAGGTGACGGGGGAGGCGATGTTTCGCAGGGGCTCCCAAATGACCATGGTGAGCTGGTCGGGGCGGTACCAACGACAATCGAAGCGCTGCGACGACGGGGGTTTGGCCGACTTTACATTGATGGCCAAGTCGTGGGATTTGATGACGTTGACTGCGAGTCGCTCGTCGATCGTGCCTGTCTGGATGTGTTGGTTGATCGGGTCAAGGTGGCACCAGATCTCCTGACACGGTTAACAGATTCGATTGAGGTCGCCTATTTGGAAGGTGGGGGTAGTGCATTCGCAATTCAGCTTTCTGAGGATGGTAACGAAACCTTCCGGCATGTCTTCAGTGAACGCTTTGAATGTCGCACCTGCGCCATCCCGTATGAGCTCCCACAACCACGGCTGTTTTCATTTAACAATCCGTTCGGGGCATGTCCGACCTGCAACGGGTTTGGCAACGTAATCGAACTTGATTTAGAACTTGTCATCCCTAAGCCAGAACTGTCGATTGAGCAGGGTGCCATCGAGCCATGGACCAAGCCGCATTATCGACCAAGATTGGCCGACCTAAAACGGGCAGCGCGCACGAAACGAATCCGGCTTGACGTACCGTGGGAGAAACTAAGTGACGATGAACGGGCGTTCGTTGTTGATGGCGACGGGGAGTACGAGGGGGTCCGTGGCTTTTTCCGCTGGCTCGAACGGAAGAAATACAAGGTACATATTCGCGTCTTTCTGAGTCGCTACCGGAGTTATCTCACCTGCCCCGATTGTCAGGGTGCCCGCCTACGCCAGGAAGCGCGCGACGTTTACGTTGGTGGTCGGACGATCGATACGGTGTGTGCGTTAACCGTTCAGACAGCGGCAGAATTTTTTGAGACGCTTCAACTCGATGCTCGCGAGGCAGGGATCGCTGAGAAAGTTCTCACTGAGATTCGAAAACGGCTGACTTTTCTGCGTGATGTGGGTTTGGACTATCTGACCCTGGATCGAGTTTCATCCACCCTTTCTGGAGGTGAGACCCAGCGCATCAATTTAGCGACTTCGTTAGGCTCCGCGCTTGTTGGTACGCTGTACGTGCTCGACGAACCGTCGATTGGGCTACACCCTCGGGACAATCAGCGGTTGATTGGCATCCTCCAGCAACTTCGCGACCAAGGAAATACCGTTGTTGTGGTTGAGCACGATGCTGAGATGATGCGCACTGCTGACTATATTGTCGACCTTGGACTCGGGGCCGGTGAACAGGGAGGGCGGGTCGTCTACGCGGGTCAATACGAGACACTTCTCAAGGAGCCACGCTCGTTAACTGCGAAGTATCTTCGTGATGATTTGGTCATTCCGTTGCCCACGAAGCGGCGGAAGCTAACGGGAC
>ERZ651768.3437-NODE-3437-length-10609-cov-2.657045_pt1 | contig 10609 bp, 6 predicted proteins | sample MGYA00514754_ERZ651768 | MGnify/ENA metagenome assembly ERZ651768 | reverse complement strand
GCCAGTATTTATATTGCCTAAGCCAAGGGGCTGGATAAGCCGCTTGCTTACGATCATAGGGATGATTCCAATCATCGGAAGTAACATGTAGTGCTGTATGAGGTGCATTTTTTAATGGATTGTCTTCAGCATCCAATTTACCATCCATCACATCTTTGATTTCATTTTTAATGAAGATCATCGCTTCACAAAAACGATCCAGTTCTGCTTTGGATTCGCTTTCGGTTGGTTCGATCATAAGCGTGCCTGGTACAGGAAAAGACATTGTAGGTGCATGAAAACCGTAATCCATGAGCCGCTTGGCCACATCCTCATCGGATATTCCGGATTCCTTTTTCAAATCCCGTAAATCAATAATGAATTCGTGGGCATTATATCCACTGATGCCCCGGTAAAGGACTGGAAAATGATTTTCCAGTATGTTAACCATGTAATTGGCGTTCAGGATTGCAACTTGTGTGGCTTTCTTAAGACCATTCTCGCCCATCATAACAATATATGCCCATGAAATTGGGATGATGCTGCTACTTCCAAATGGCGCGGATGAAACGGCGGTAATTGCTTTTTCTCCACCTGTTTCAATTTTAGAATGTCCAGGTAAAAATGGCGCTAAATGATTTTTACAAACGATGGGTCCCATTCCTGGTCCCCCACCGCCATGGGGAATACTAAAAGTTTTGTGAAGGTTGATGTGCATAACGTCGCTGCCAAAATCACCTGGTTTACAAAGCCCTAACATTGCATTCAGGTTGGCCCCGTCCAAATATACTTGGCCACCATTGTTATGAATAATTTCGCAGATTTCTTTAATTGTATGTTCAAAAACACCATGGGTGGATGGATAGGTTGCCATGACAGCCGAGAGATTTTCGGAATAAAGTTCAGCTTTTTCCTTTAAATCGTCTTTGGAAATATTTCCATGTTTATCACAATGGACAATCACAACTTTCATACCCGCCATAACGGCGGATGCCGGATTGGTCCCATGGGCAGATGCTGGGATTAAACAAACATTTCGCTGGCTATTGCCATTGGCTAAATGATAAGCGCGAATCAATAGTAGTCCTGCATATTCGCCCTGTGCACCGGAATTGGGCTGCATGGAAATATCATCAAATCCAGTGGATTCCACTAACCACCCACCCAATTCATCGATGAGTTCCGTATATCCTCGCGTTTGGTCATTTGGCGCAAATGGATGAATATTTCCAAACTCCGGCCAGGTGACTGCTTCCATTGTGGTTGTGGGATTGAGTTTCATGGTACAGGAGCCCAACGGAATCATACTTGTGTTTAAGGTTAGATCTTTTACTTCCAAGCGATGCAAATACCGCAACATTTCAGTTTCAGAATGATAGGAATTGAAAACGGAATTTCCCAAAAAAGATGAAGATCTATATAAACTTTCAGGGATACTTGTTTTATCTGTTTCAATTGGATTTGCATTAAATATGGATAAAAGAGCAGAAATATGATCTTCATCTGTGGTTTCATCAATGGAGATTCCAACGGTGCCATCACCAAAATCCCGGAGGTTTAATTCATGATTTTTCGCTTTTTCTTCCCATCCACTTGCCTTAAAACGAATTGTGTCAAAAAAATTATGATGGAATAATTTATAATTAGCGTTTTTTAAGGATTCAGCCAATTTGATTGTAAGACGATTTATACGATTTGAAATATTTCTAAGTCCATTTGGGCCATGATACACAGCATACATTCCAGCCATGATAGCAAGCAGTACTTGTGCAGTACAAATATTAGAAGTTGCTTTTTCCCGTCGAATATGTTGTTCTCGCGTTTGGAGTGCCATCCGGAGTGCGGGATTTCCATAGGAATCCTTAGAGACGCCAATTATTCTTCCAGGAATTTTTCGTATAAAGTTTTCTGTTGTGGAGAAAAATGCAGCATGTGGCCCACCATATCCCATAGGAATGCCAAATCGTTGTGAATTTCCAACTGCGGCATCTGCTCCCATTTCTCCGGGAGATTTTAAAAGGGTCAGCGCTAACAAATCCGTGGCCATACAAATGAAAGATTTATTTTCGTGTGCCGAATTGCATAAAGAAAAGAAATCCTGGATTGATCCTTCCGTATCTGGGTATTGAACCAATGCTCCGAAAACCGTTTCATCAAAAATAAAATTTTCATGATTTAATATTTTTAGGATAATTCCCAAAGGTTCTGATCTAGTTTTAAGCACGTCAATGGTTTGAGGATGGCAAACATCCGACACCAGAAATGTATTTTTCTCTGCATGCGTTGTTGTATTGAAAAACATAAGCATGGCTTCAGCGGCGGCGGTTCCTTCATCCAGAAGAGATGCATTTGCCAGAGGAAGTCCGGTTAGATCCGATACCATGGTTTGAAAATTCAGCAAAGCTTCCAATCTTCCTTGTGATATTTCCGACTGATAAGGTGTGTAAGCTGTGTACCAGCCGGGATTTTCGAAAATATTTCTATTAATTACGCCGGGAACAATTGTGCCATAATATCCCATACCGATAAAAGAACGAAAAACAGAATTTTTTTCTGCTATTTCCTCCAAACGTTTGATGGTTTCAACTTCAGATAATTTTGGTGGTAGGTTGAGCTTAGAATTCAGCTGAAGATTTTCCGGGACTACGGCTGTGGATAATTCATCCAAGGAAGACAAATCCAATTCAGACAACATTATTTTTATATCTGATTCCCGTGGACCGATATGACGCGTGACGAATGAATTATTCATGGAGTGAAAAATCCGATAAAAGGTTAAAATGATTGGTCGAGATTAAAGAAAAATTCCTGTTACAAACTAATTCGATTTTATCAAGTGTTCTTGTTTTATTTATTCAATTGTCGGCAAATTTAATGGTTATGATGGAACCGAAGAATAACAATATCGAAATGAAATCAAAGGTTCGAATCGGAGATCGGATCATTCTTGAAGATTTAGAATGGAAAGTAGCTGAAATAAAAGATGAGATAGTCACTTTATACAGGGAAGGTGTGGGCGGAAATAGTCATACTATTAAAAAATCACTTATGGATATAGAATCCATTCTAGAACAACAAACTGATCTTTCATGAATATGGTTGATTTATCGATTCAGATTCGTTGATTAAAATTGTAAATTTCCGATATGAAAATGAATAGAGATTACATATGAAGCCTTTGGGATTTTGTATATTCGGAAAAAATAATGGGGTCCGCTTTCCCCTTGGAGCAGACCCCTGTAATAACTTGTTAAAATGCACCAAAAATGGTGCATTTTTTTTGTATTGATACAGGAGAAACTATGTCTATGGAAAATCTTATTTTACTTCAGGAAATTGACACAAAACTTCAGGATCTGAATGATCTATTGGGTGATCTTCCTGGAAAAGTTGAGCAATTGAATGATCAAGAAGACACTCTCAAGAAATCACTTATAGAAAACAAAAATCGATTAAAGGATATCGAGGTTGAGGTCCATACTAAAGAAGTTCGTATTGATGCGATCAATGAAAAAGTTGATAAATTAAAAGACCAGCTTTTCTTGGTTACGAACAATAAACAATATGATGCGTTAATGCAGGAAATTGATTACTTGAAAGAAGAGCGATCAACTCTTGAGTCAGAAACATTAGCCACAATGGAAGAAAAGGATGTGTTGACGCAATCCGTAGAAAAGATGCAATCCGAGTTGGAATCATTGACTCAAGATCTCTCAAATCGCAGAGGAAAACTTGAATCTGCGATTTCTAAATCTGCCGAAGAGAAATCGGATCTTGAGAAAAAGCGTTCGGATAAAATACATCAAATTGACTCCACCACATTGTCCGTTTATAACCGCGTATTGCAAGCCCGTGCCAATCTTGCCGTTGTGATGCTTTCCGGACAAGCATGTGGTGGCTGTGGCGCACATATTCCTGCTCAGATTGTAGCGGAAGTCAAAGCAAATACCAGGATACATAATTGTGCCGTGTGCAGAAGATTTCTTTATAGTTCAAATAATTCCGTAAATTAAGTTGTTTTATTAAAAGTTTGGGTCGGCTGGATGGTTGCTCCTAGCCCGCATTTGTGGTCTGGGGGAGGAAAGTCCGGGCACCGCAGAACTGGATGCCTCTTAATGAGAGGAGATTTGCCATGGCGAATCATGGAAAGTGCAACAGAAAATAGACCGCTTCACTTTTAGTGGAGTAAGGGTGAAAAGGTGGTGTAAGAGACCACCAGTTCCAGGTAAGAATCGGGAAGCTTGCAAACCCCATCCGGTGTAAGATCGAATAGGCTCCGAGACGTTGTTCGCGTTATTTGAGGAGTGGGTAGATTGCTTGATCCCAAGGGCAACTTTGGGACCAGATGAATGACCATCCCTAACCGAAATTTTGGTTAGGACAAAACTCGGCTTATAGGCCGGCTCAACAATTTTATTTTCCCATGCGTTGGATAATCCCAAACCCTGATCCTGTAAAAGTCAATGCACTGATGGAGCAATTCCAAGTTCCGGAAATTATAGCACAAGTGCTGATCAATCGTGGATTGGAAAACAAGAATCATGCGAAATCCTTTTTTTATCCCGATTTATCAAATTTGTACAACCCTTTTCTTATGAAAAATATGGATATTGCAGTTGATAGAGTTATTGCAAATATCAAATCCAAAACACCTATTTTCATTTTTGGAGATTATGACGTAGATGGCACAACAGGGGCGTCATTATTATCCATAGGGCTTATATCCTTAGGTGCTACCGTTGACACTTACATTCCTAATCGGGTAAAGGAAGGATATGGAGTATCGGAACTGGGGATAGATAAAGCAAAGAAATTTGGTGCCGATCTTTTCATCACATGCGATTGTGGGATTAATGCGATCAATCGTGTCAATTACGCAAATGAAAAAGAAATTGATGTTATTATTACTGACCACCACATTCCCGGAGAAGCACTTCCCAATGCCTTTGCGATTCTTAATCCAATACAGGCGGATTGCATGTACCCGTTTAAGGGACTTTGTGGTGGCGGTGTTGCTCTCAAACTGTTAACGGGAATTGTTCAAAAGTTAAATGCTTCATTTGATTTAATCGTTGATCTAATGGACCTGGTCTCTTTGGGGACGTCAGCGGATCTTGTCCCCATGATAGATGAAAATAGAATAATCGTTCACTATGGGCTACAAACGCTTAGAAACACAGTCAGACCGGGGCTTCGTGAATTGCTGAAGGTTGCAAATATTGATTTAGCCCATGAATTGACGGTAACCCAAGTTGTGTTTCATGTTGCTCCCAGAATTAATGCGGCAGGTAGGCTTGGAGATGCAAACCGTTCCGTGAAACTGCTTACCACAACGAATCATAGCTTAGCAAAGCAATTGGCAGATGAATTGGACAAGGAGAACAAAACACGTCAAGCCATACAGAAATCCGTTGTGAATGATGCACTGTTGCAGGTGAATTGCGAAGTTGACTTGGAAAAAGACAAAGCGATTGTTTTAGGATCAAAGGGATGGCATCAGGGCGTTATTGGTATTGTGGCTTCTAAGGTGAAAGAAACCTTTAACCGACCTACTATTATCATTTCATTCGATGAGGAAGGGAATGGGAAAGGTTCTGCCCGTAGTATTAAAGGGTTGGATTTATACAAAGCTTTGTCTGCTTCAAGTAAATTTCTGGATACTTTTGGTGGTCATGCTATGGCTGGTGGTTTGTCTATCCATGAATCCCAATTGGATGAGTTTAAAAAATCATTTTTTACATATGTTGATAAAGCTTTAAGTCAGGATGACCTTGAATTGTCACTTATTTTGGATGGTGAAGTTTCACTCGCAGATATAAATAATAGATTCTTGGGTATTTTAAAAAAGTTAGGACCTTATGGCCCCGGAAATATGAGACCTAAATTTGCATTGATGAAAGTTCAGGTTGTTGGGAATCCGAAGGTGATTGGCAACGGTGATCATATCCGATTTCAGGTTCGGCAGAAACATTCAACCATCGATGTAGTAGGATTCGGGTTGTCGGAACATTATCAGGATTTAATTATTGGGGAGCCCATTGATATTGCCGGTATTGTTGAAACCAATTTATGGAAGGGAAAAGAATCCATTCAATTTAATGCAAGAGATATTCGTTTATCTCCATCCTCATAGCTCCTGTTTGTAAATTTAATCTTAACCCTTTAACCAAAGATGTTGATTTAAAATGGATAAATTGTTCCTCACAGACGAACATATCATGATTCGAGATATGGTTCGCGAATTTGCTGATTCAGAGATAAGCCCCGTTGCTCAGGAGTTTGATGAGGAAGGGAAATTTCCCAGGGAACTGGTCGAAAAAATGGGTGAACTTGGGCTGATGGGTATCATCGTACCAGAGGAATATGGTGGTGCAGGGTTGGATATGGTTGCTTTTGTCACTGCAATTATAGAACTGGCCAGGGCAGATGCTTCCGTTGCCATTACCATGGCGGCTCACACATCTCTAGGGACAATGCCGATTTTGTTGTTTGGTTCCGATGATCAAAAAAAGGAATATTTGCCAAAACTTGCAACGGGTGAAATTCTTGGTGCATTTGGTTTGACGGAAACGGATGCTGGCAGTGATGCATCCGCCACAAAAACAAAAGCCATTTTGAAAGGAGATGAATATATGGTAAACGGCGGAAAAATATTCATTACCAATGCTGGAGAATCCGGAGTTTTGTCTTTTACGTCCCAAGTGGAAGAAGATGGTAAAAGCCTTGGTATCGCAGCTTTTACGATTCCGACCGAAACATCGGGTTTGGAAATTGGGCCCAAGGAAGACAAAATGGGTTGGCGGGCCAGTGACACGCGGCAATTATTTTTTAAAGACATGCAGATCCCGGCTTCTTCACTATTGGCAAAACCGAAAGATGGATTTAAAACCTTTATGAAAACGCTAACCTCCGGTCGCGTATCGATAGGAGCCTTATCAGTGGGGACAGCTTTAGGAGCGTTTGAAAGAGCGATGAAATATTCAACGGAAAGGGAAGCGTTTGGAAAACCAATTCACCGATTTCAATCGGTGGGATTCAAACTTGCAGATATGGCCACGAAAATTGAGGCTTCAAAACTACTGGTTTATCATGCCGCTTGGCTTAAAGATCAAGGGGAAAATATTATGAAAGAGGCTGCCATGGCTAAGCTTTTCGCCAGTGAAACGGCCATGGAAGTGACTACGGAAGCAATACAGATTCATGGTGGCTACGGTTATGTAAAAGAATATGACGTTGAAAGGTTTTTCAGGGATGCAAAAGTCTTGGAAATAGGTGAAGGAACCAGTGAGATTCAACGGCTCATCATTTCACGGGCAATCATGAAGGATTTTTTGGTTTTATGACTGCTGATAAAAAAAATATATTTTTTCTGAGTCGAGTCTTGTCGCTTGATCAATACTGGATTCAATATGTGATTATCTTTGGATTGGTTTTTGTGATTTCGCTCCTTTTTCCTCGGGGAAAGACATTGAAATACACATATCAACTAAATGATATTACCCGAGAACCCATCATCGCTCCATTTACGTTCCCAATCTTAAAAACCGAGGATCGTTTAAAGATCGATTTGAAAGAACAGAAAAAATCAGTCCCATTTCTTTTTAACAGAGAAGATGAGATCGTTACAAAACAGACAAAAGCTCTTGCTGAATTTTTCGCCATTGTAAATGAACTCCGCCATCGCCATTGGAGGTTCGAGGAATCAAAACGACTGGTCTATGAAAGACGATATAATAAACAGTATGAAAAAGCCCGATCGGAATTTGTTTCAGACAGTACTAATCTTTTTATTTTGACAAGCGAGTTTGAGCGTCTTTTCCCTTTTACAAAAGAGAAACCCGCTTGGTTATCGTATATCAAGACTAAAAACAATCCAAAAGACATGAAAGATCTTGATGGGAATCAAGAGAAGATTCTTCAAATCTGCAGAAACCGCTGGACAGAGGGGATTTATGATATCGCTGTTGAAGACATTCTCAGCAACGAAGTCACCGTAAACCAAAATGATGTCCCAGATCTGGCATCCCCGGAAAGTTTTAATGATCTTCAAGCCGCTTGGACCAAGTCAAGGAAAGAACTTTTATCTCTTTTTCCGGAAGGGGATGCATTTAGGGATCTTGGAGACAATTTGATTGTAGAATTTATGAAACCAAATCTTTTGTTCGACCAGGAAAAAACTACACTGCGCCAGAATGAAACCTTGAATAGGGTTCCTAGAAACCAAGGTGTGGTCTTGGAGAATGAACTGATTGTTGATGCCAATATCCGCATTACGGAAGATGTGTTACAAAAACTTAATTCACTTTCAGTCGTCATTACCAAACAACAAGTAGGTTCGGGCTGGGTAAAAATAATGAGCAATTTTCTAGGGAGAATTATTTTGCTATCCATCGTAGTATCTCTCTTTTTCGCGTTTTTGGTGGTATACAGGGTGTCAATATTCAAAGATTGGAAAATGGTATTTTTGATTTCGATCGTTTTTCTGCTGCAACTTGGATTAGCCCATATATTTGTGATTCAATTTGAATGGTCGGAATATTTAATCCCGGTAACCGTAGGTGCCATGACCCTCACAATTTTGTTTGATGCCCGGATCGGATTCATGGCAACAACATCCATGGCAATTCTTATGGGTTTGATGATGGGACAAAATATTGATCTTGTGATCGTATCTCTTTTTACATCAACTATTGCCGTCTACAATATTCGAAAGCTGAGAAAACGAAGTCAACTTTTCACTACGATGTTTGCCTTGATGGCTGCCAGTATATTTGTTGTATTTGGACTCGGGTTATTTAAGGAACACAGTTGGATATCCATGCTTGGAGACATTCAGTTTTTAATGATCAATAGCGTTCTCGCACCGATTGTCACATATGGATTGATTGGATTATTTGAGATCCTTTTTGAGATTACAACCGATCTTACCTTGATAGAGCTTTTGGATTTTGACCATCCCTTGCTCAAGCGTGCCCAACAGGAAACAAATGGAACTTTCAACCACAGTATTGTTGTGGGAAATCTTGCGGAAGCTTGTGCAGACTCTATTCAGGCACATTCCCTCCTGTGTAGGGTTGGTGCCTATTATCACGATATAGGGAAAATGACCAACTCGGAATATTTCATCGAGAACCAATATAGCGGGGAAAACAAGCATGACGAAATAACACCTACCATGAGTGCAAGAATCATTCGAAATCACGTAAAAGAGGGTTTGCGACAGGCAGAAGAATACAATGTTCCCAAAGTTGTAACTGATTTTATCCCTATGCATCATGGAACATCCCGGGTTGAATATTTTTATCGTATGGCCCTTAAGATGGCTGAAAATACGGGCGACAAAGTGGATGAAAGCCTCTTCCGGTATCCTGGACCTAAACCAAATACAAAAGAAACCGGAATATTAATGATCTGTGAGGCTGTGGAAGCGGCGGTCCGGTCTATTAAAGATCCGGATGTGATCAAAATTGAATCCATGATTGATAAAATTATTAAAAATAGGATAGATGATGGTCAGCTTGATGATTGTCCTTTGACTCTGGATGAATTGAATAAAATCAAGGGAACGGTGGATGGGAACACTGGGATGCTTCCCGTACTTAGAGGCATATATCATATTCGGATTGAATATCCGGATGATCCGGGAAATCCGTCCTCATCATGATTCAAATTTCCGTAGATAGTGATCCGCAATTACAAAATCCAGATCCTCATAAAGTAACTGAATTAGGCAATAAAGTTTTTGGCGATCATTTAGCAAGTGAAGGCGAGGTTTCCTTTATTTTTGGAACGGATGAATTACTGTTTGATTTAAAAAAGGAATTCTTTGATAAAAACGAATTCACCGATGTTATTGCATTTAGATTGAACGATTATTCGGAAAAACAAATTGAGGGAGAGATTTATATCAGTCTTCCGCGTGCAAAGGAAAACGCAACCGAATTAAGGGAACCATTTGAAAAGGAAGTCGCTCGGCTTATCATTCATGGAAGTTTACATTTATTGGGATACGAAGACGAAACCGAAGTGAAAAAATTAAAAATGCATAAAATTGAAAATGAATTATTGAATCAGATCAATTGGCAAAGTCTTTTTGAGAAATAAATGGATAAACAACAGGTAGCTGAAAAATTTATTAACCTCTTGGAAATCGTCGAAACGTTGCGCGGTCCTGATGGTTGCCCCTGGGATAAGGAACAAACTAACGAATCGCTCCTGCCTTATTTTTTAGAGGAGGCCTATGAATTGATGGAAAGCGTAGATCGAAAGGATTGGGACACGTTTAAGGAAGAATTGGGCGATATTATGCTTCATGTCGTACTTCAGGCCCAGATCTCAAGTGAAAATTCCGGTTTTAACGTTTCCGATTCTCTTGATATAGTGAATGAAAAACTAGTTCGTCGTCACCCGCATGTTTTTGGTGACAAAAAGGCCGATGCCGCTTTTCATGCGAAACAGAACTGGGAAGCGGCTAAACATGAGGAAAAGAATCGTAAATCCAGATTGGATGGCGTCCCAATGGCACTTCCAGCTCTTGTCCGTGCACAACGCCTTCAGGAAAAAGCATCCTATGCAGGTTTTGACTGGGAGAAAGTGGAAGAAGTCTGGGATAAGGTCCACGAGGAAATTC
>ERZ651768.3436-NODE-3436-length-10609-cov-10.970471_pt1 | contig 10609 bp, 7 predicted proteins | sample MGYA00514754_ERZ651768 | MGnify/ENA metagenome assembly ERZ651768 | reverse complement strand
TGCGCAATTATGGCCCCTGGTTTTAGCGGAAACACTTCTTGCGCCACTGCGGTTAATTCATCGTCGGCAATTTGTCCTGTACCAAATGTCTTTACATAAAACGATGTCGGTTCAGCAACACCAATACTATACGAGAATTGGACCTCACAATTATCAGCCAAATCAGCTGCTACGATATTCTTGGCAATATACCGTGCCATATACGCCGCTGAACGATCTACCTTTGAGGGATCCTTCCCGGAAAAAGCTCCCCCTCCATGGGGTGCGTAACCACCATAGGTATCCACAATAATCTTTCGACCCGTTAAACCAGTATCGGCATCCGGCCCTCCAAAAACAAAACGGCCAGTACCATTGACAATGAAACTGCCCGAATTCTGTAACTCCGATTCATTAAGAACCGGTTTTATCACGTGTTCAATCACTTTTTCTTGTACAAACTCATGTTCAGCTGATTCTGTTTCGAATTCCGCAAGCATATCATCGTGCTGGGTAGCAATAACTACTTTTGATATTGATACCGGCTGCCCATTTTCATAATCAACTGAAACTTGGGATTTACCATCCGGACCTAGCCAAGGCAATGTTCCATCCTTCCTTACATGCGCAAGTCGTTCTGTAAATCTATGTGCAAGGTGGATGGGTAGAGGCATTAATTCAGGAGTTTCCTTACAGGCATATCCGAACATTAATCCCTGGTCACCTGCACCTTGTTCATGACTGCCTGATTCATCTACACCCTGGGCGATTTCGCTGCTTTGTTCCTGCATCTTAACTAATATTTCCACAGCTTTATCATCCATACCACGGGCTTCGTTTGTATAGCCAATATCTCGAAGCGTATTTTTAACGATTGCTTCTACATCGGCTGTACCCTTTGAACGTACCTCTCCGGAAACAACTACGAGTTTTTTAGTAGCCAGAGTTTCACAAGCAACATGTGATTCCGGATCTTGTCCCAGTAAATCATCAACTATTGCATCTGATATTGCATCACAGACTTTATCTGGATGGCCTTCGGTCACAGATTCCGAAGTAAATGTAAATCTACTCAATTGTTACCTCTTTTGTTATTTTCAAGAAACAGCCGGCGAATATAAAGTATTACTACTTTAGCAACCAACTAAGTTTCCCTTAAATAAAATACCCATTATTAATTAATGGTTGGACCTGCATTTTTCACAACCTCATCACCTCGGTCATATTCCTTAAAATTATTCTGGAATTTCTGAACCAAAACATGGGCAGTATTAGTATACTCACTTTCATCCGTCCATGCAGATTTTGGTACTAAAATTCCAGGATCTATATCGGCCAGTGTAATAGGTACTTGAAAACCAAAATATGGATCTTCCGCGAATTCAGACGATTGGATACTACCATCCAATATTGCGTGAATTATCTGCCGGGTAATTGGTAAAGAAATTCTTGCAGCACCAGAACTTGCATTGCAACCTACCCAACCTGTATTCACCAAATATGCCGGGACATTGAATTTATTCATTTTGTCCCTTAATAATTCCGCATACCGCAGCGGGTGCAATGTTAAAAAAGGTCCTCCAAAACAGGGTGAAAATGTAGCCACCGGCTCTGTGATCCCTCTTTCCGTACCGGCAACCTTGGCCGTATAACCGCTTATGAAATGATACATGGCTTGTTCCGGCGTAAGCTTAGCCACTGGAGGTAAAACTCCATAGGCATCGCAAGCTAGGAATATGATATTCTTCGGATGATCGGCAACACTATTCTGGCCCTGTGAAAGAAGAGAATTTTCAATGTGGTCCAAGGGGTAAGACACACGGGTATTCTGGGTTTTTGAGTCGTCTGTAAAATCTATCTCTCCTGTTTTTTCATCATATACAACATTCTCGAGAAGAGCACCCTTACGAATGGCATTATAAATATCTGGTTCATAATCGGGATTGAGGTTGATCACTTTGGCATAACAACCGCCCTCGAAATTGAATATTCCATTATCAGACCAGCCATGTTCATCGTCGCCAATTAAAGGTCGATCCGGATCCGTAGACAGTGTTGTTTTACCCGTACCGCTAAGTCCAAAAAAAATGGCTGAATTCTTCCCATTGTTATCCGTATTTGCTGAGCAGTGCATAGAAAGCACGCCCTTTTGCGGCAAAATATAATGTAATACAGAGAAAATCCCCTTTTTCATCTCGCCTCCATATTCAGTGCCGCCAATAATTGCTATGCGGCGACCAAGATGAAATAATATGAATGTTTTTGAATTTAGTCCATGCTTTTCATAGTCATCATCCTCAATATCAGAAGCATTAATAATTGTGAAATCAGGAACAAATCCTTCAAGTTCTTTTCCATTGGGGCGAATAAACATATTATGCGCAAAATGTGCCTGCCAGGCCTTTTTAGCTATAATACGCACAGCGATACGATACGCTGGATCTGCACCAGCAAAACCATCAAAAATATACGTCCTTGAAGTACTGGAGTTATAGAAGCCAGTTGCTTTATTATAAAGCTCATTAAAAATGTCCTCATCGACCTTCCTATTTACAGGCCCCCACCAGATCTTATCATTTGAACTTGTTTCATCAACGATATATTTGTCATTGGGTGACCGACCGGTGTAAATACCTGTATCTACCATAGCAGCACCCCGTAAACCGATCCGGCCTTCTTGATTATCTACAATATGATCAACAAGGACTTCCGCAAGAAGATTGCGATGTACGTCCCTTACGTTCGATAGACCAATTTTTTCCATTCCTAAACGATTTTCTTCCATAATTGATAATTTACCCGTGCGGGTGTGCTTGTTTATAATCTTTTTTTAATTTTTCAGTTGGGACATGCGTATATATTTGAGTCGAACTTAAACTACTGTGCCCTAGCAAATCCTTTACCGCTTTTATATCTGCACCTCTAGACATCAAATGTGTTGCAAATGTATGGCGTAGTAAATGAGGCCCCAATCTTTTTCCATCGGCTACAAGCTTGATATAATTATTCATTCTGCGCTGGACAGTTCGCTGTGATATACGGTTTTCTTTAGAGTTAACAAATAATGGTTTATCGTGAAATGCAGGTTTAAGACTAAGCTTACGCTTTTTTAAATAATGTACTACCGAATTTTCGGCAACTTTACCATAAGGAAGCAAACGTTCTTTTTTTCCTTTTCCAATTACAAGGACCAGTTTTTTATCCGGCTGAAAATCACCGATATTTAAATTGACCAGTTCGCTTAAACGAATTCCTGTACTGTAAAATAACTCCAGAATAGCCCTATCTCTTAGACCCGCGATTGTATCAATTGGGGGAGCATTCATCAGCGTCTCAATTAAATTCTTACTAACGAAATTTGGTAAACTCTTGGGAACTATTGGTGTTTTTAAATGGATAGTTACATTATCTTCAATTTCTTCAGCTTTTACCAAGTATTTATAAAAAGATTTTAATGATGCCAAACGTCTTGCAACTGTTTTTGGAGATTTTTCTTTTTCTTTATTTTTTTCTTTTTTCTTTTCATCATCTAATTCAGCAAAATCTATAGGATAATTCTTCCGATAGTCCTTCCCTTTCTTATCGAGTTTGAGAATATCTTTATCTTTTTTTAGCACCTCTTCATCATACACTTTTCCGTTGAATTCTTGGTTAAGGAAACCCAGAAAATTTTTCCGATCAATAGCACTAAAATCAAAGTTATGTTTATGCTTTAAATAAAGATAAAAACGAGTAAGATCACGTCTATAGGCAGTTACCGTTAATTTTGAAAATCCACTCTCTTTTGCAAGTGTCGTTAGAAAATTTTCTATTACATGTATTGGTGATTCAACCATATTTTTCATTGAGTAATTTAATAGTATCATTAAAATCTTCAGGCAATGGTGATTGAAATGAAACCGTTTTTTCTGTTTCAGGATGCAAAAATTCTATGCTCATGGCGTGCAAAGCTTGACGTTCAAGGATAGTTAATACTTGGCGTAATTCCTTGGTAACCTCAGGTAAAAATCCCTTCGTTCGGTTCTCACCACCGCCATATTTTTGATCCGCCACAATCGGATGACCCATATGATCCGCATGGACCCTTATCTGGTGTGTTCTGCCTGTTTTTGGGTAGAATTGCACCTTTGAAATATAGCGCCAAGCTCGCTCAATTTTATAGCCAGTAGTGGCTTTTCGACCGGTTTCATCTACGTTGAAACTTGTAGGATCAGAACGTTTTCTTTTGATCGGTTCATCAATTAAACCCTCATTCTCTGTCCATATTCCCCAGGTTAGGCCAATATATGTTTTTTTGACCTGTTTATTTTCAAACTGTTTAGCAATTTTACGGTGGGCAAGGTTTGTTTTTGCAATAACCATCACTCCAGATGTATCCCGATCAAGACGATGTACAATTCCCGGCCGAATTAACCCGTAAATATCGGACAATGCAGACGTATAAAACATCAACCCATTAACCAATGTATTATCTTTTTGACCTGTTCCTGGATGGACGACCAATCCCGATTGTTTATCGATAACGATAATAGCATCATCTTCATAAACAATTGATAGTGGAATATCCTGTGGTTCAATTATTACTGGAGCCGGTTGGGATTGTATGGGATCTACAACAATTGCTTCACTGCCCTGCAGACGATAACTAGATTTTTCCTTTCGACCATCAATCATGACTTTACCATCTTGAATCATAGCCTGAATTTGTGATCGAGAATAATCAACAAGTTGTTCTGATAAATACTTATCCAGCCGCATGTTAATGCCGCTCGAGGCAGTAAGGTTTACCATCAATTAAATCGATTCGATTGACGGCTTTACGGCAGATTGTTTTAATATGGCATTGTAAATATATAAGATCATACCGATTGTTACTGATGAATCAGCAACGTTGAAAATATACCAATGATAACTACCGATCATAAAATCAAAAAAATCTACAACAGTACCAAAAAGAATTCTATCAATCAGATTGCCGACCGCGCCTGCTAAAATCAACGCCAAAGACAAACGCATTATCAAATTACTATTCTTTTCCTGCCAAAAATACCAGGCAAGAAAAACAGTCATTAGCAATGATACTGAAGAAAAGAAATAAATACCACCTGGAAAATTCAATCCAAAAGCCATACCATCATTGGTAACATAAGTAAAATGAAAAAAGTTCTTTATAACCGGCTTTGACTCACCCAGCATCATCGTACTGCGAGTAACTGCTTTCGTGATCTGATCAATAATCACAATTACAGCACTCACAAGCATTACTTTCACACTAAACCAAGTTTTTCTTTTTCTTTACAACCGACACACTTAGTAGCATTCGGTACCTCCAGCATACGTTCTTCAGGAATTAATTCTGCACAAATCTTACAAATCCCAAATATTCCATCATCTATACGATCAAGCGCAATCTCAAGGTTTTTATAATAATCGCTCTCACGACCCATTAATTTATAATTTTTCTCCTGCTCAAAAGTGTCTGTCCCAGCATCAGCCATATGAACACTGAAGACGGACTCCTGGGATAATCCCTCGCTATTATTACCATTATCCAGGATACCATCATGTATATCACCCATATCTTCTGCTATCTCTTCCATTCTTTTTTCGATAGATATCCGAAATTGTGTCAGTTTTGCTTTAGAATACTTTTTTGCCATAGTTTATCCTTTCAATCAATTATACACGATCGATACCAAGTCTGACTTCAACACCAGCAACCTTAAAAGTATCTTCATATTCACTTGGCTTGAATTCGCCTGCCATATTTATTGTTAATGTTTCATTCATAAAATAGTCCTTATATGCGCGAACCGCTTCTCCAACTGTGCCATCAAAGGATCCATAAATATTGATACGATCCTCGACCGCAAAATTAGCATTTTTCCTCATAATTTGCACTAGACGAATTACATCTCTTACAACACCTTCTTGAACCAATTGATCCGTTAATTCTGTGGTTAATCCAACTGTAATTCCGCCATCTGATTCTGTAGTAAAACCCTGTTTTGAGCTAGTGACAACAAGGAATGCATCCCTTGTTAAAACAAGTGTGTCTGCTTGCAATTTCAATGTTACCTCACCAGTTGTATTTAGATCGCGCAATATTTTATTGCCATCCATAGCAACAAGCGCCTCTTTTATATCGGGAAGATATTGACCATGTTCTTTACCGATTACAGGTAGATTTGGTTTTACTTCACGCTCAATGAGAATATTACTATTATCAACCCACTTTATAATTTTTACGTTTAACTCATCCAGTACAATGCTCTTTTGATCCAAGATAAATTTTACCAATTCATTATCATCCAAATGAAAACAAAGTTCTGCTAACGGTTGTCTTATTTTTAATTCTGCCTTGTTTCGTGCGGAACGTCCCAACTCTACAATTTTTCGCAGTGTATCCACCCGTTGGATAAGTTTTAGATCAATCTCTGCTTTATCAATCTTAGGATAATCAGATAAATGGATGCTTTCTTGCGATGATTTGCCAGTGTTACGAGCCAGATTTTGATAAATTTCTTCTGTCATAAATGGAAGAATTGGAGCGATTATCTTAATACTCGTCAATAATACATGGTAAAGAGTGTGATAGGCTGCTTGTTTATCAGCATCATCTTCTGATTTCCAAAACCGTCTTCTACTTCGTCGTATATACCAATTGGATAAGTCATCTAAATATTGTTCGAATTGCCGAATGAATTTATCTATCCGATACACATCGAATGCTGCTACTGCCTGCTGGATTAATAAATTGGTTTTTGCCAAAATCCATCGATCCAGAATAGTTAAATCACCCTTATTTACATTTGATTTACTCGGTGAAAAACCATCTACAGCAGCATAAGTGGCAAAAAATGAATAGACATTCCATAAAGTGATCAACTTGCGACGAACCTCATTCGCCGGTCCGTATCCGAATAGTAAATTATTTTCAATATTCTGATTGGCATACATCCAGCGCATTACATCCACACCTATTTCTTCAGCTGCATCATCAAACCAGATTGTATTTCCCCAAGATTTGTGCATTTCCCGACCAGTTTCATCTTTTACAAGAGCATGGCCCAGCAACGTTTTAAACGGCGCCCTGTCTTCCATGACCGTTGATAAGGCAAGTAGTGAATAGAACCAATTACGAAACTGACCAGGGAAGCTTTCCACTACAAAATCGCCGGGGAACCATTTGTCCCAATATGTTCTATCATCGTTATAGTGAAGAGTTGAGTAGGGCACAATACCAGCATCAAGCCAGGGGTTACCCACATCCAATATCCTAGTACCAATCAAACCAGTATCAGCGTGTTTAATCTTCACTTTATCAATCCATGGCCTGTGGGGACTTTTACCATCAAAATCTTCCCAGCCTTCCACTGCAAGTTCTTCTAATTCTTCCTTTGACCCCACAACATAAAATGAACCATCTTCAAATTCCCAAATAGGTAATGCCAGACCCCAAAATCTTTTCTTGGAAATCATCCAATCGCCCATATTATCCAACCATTCAAGTTCTCTATCTTGACCCCATTCCGGGATCCACTCTATATCACCCACAATTTTCTTGATTCGGTCACGCCAATCCATATTGATATACCATTCTTCAACCATGCGAAATACTAATTCGTCACCGGAACGCCAGCAATGGGGATATATATGAGGATATTGTTCTGAATAAAATAGAAAGTTTCTTTTCTTCAAATCGGTTGTGATCTTTTCAACAGTACTTTTTTTTGTGGCGTTGAGTCCAGTTAGCCACCCGAATTTATCCATAAAATTTGCTTCGCTATCTAGCGGCGCAATGTTAATGAAACCCATTTTCTTACCAATTTGATAATCAATATCACCACACCCGGGTGCCATATGTACAATGCCAGTTCCTTCCCCGGCTACTACAATATCATTGCCTAAATTATCCTTCCCACCATCAATCACCTGATGACAGTTTACACCATTCATGCCTTGGGCTTTCAGTTCTTCGTTTGTGAATGGATAGCCACCTAATTCCTGTTGTGCTTTAAAATCATCAAATGGCCCTATATATTTCCAGCCCACCAATTCAGCGCCTTTAACAACACCTTCAACTTCATAACCGCCTCGTTCCTTGAATATTTGTGCGATTGTTTTGAGTTTCGGAACACCATCAATCCATTGCTTTTTTTCCTTGAATTGCTTTTCCAATCGCTGAAATTCCAGGTTTTCCTTGGCAAAATAGTATAATGAGCCATCTGCTGCACGCAGTTTAACATAATCAAGGCTCACGTTCACGGCAGCAATGACGTTTGAAGTCAATGTCCAGGGCGTTGTTGTCCAGATAAGCAGATACTCTTGATCCCTGTCAACAAGAGGAAATCGCACAAAAACGGCTTCATGCGCGACAAGTTTCCTACCCTCGATAATTTCCATCTGGGAATAAGAAGTTCCTGATTTCCCAGACCAAGGTACTACATCGGTCCCGCGATAAATTTTGCCGTCTTCGAAGAGTTTTTTAAGCATAGCCCAAATCGTATAATTATTCTCATCTGACATAGTAAAATAGGAATTATCCCAATCCATCCAGTAGCCTAGACGTTTAGACTGTTCTGTTTGGATCGCTGAATACTTACGAACCCGGTCCTTGCAGAGATTTACAAACTTTTCAATGCCATATTCTTCCACATCTTTCTTTGATTTAAATCCGAGTTCTTTTTCAACCTCTACCTCTACCCATAATCCTTGGCAATCAAAACCATTCTGGTAACGTAAGTCAAAACCTTGCATAGCTTTATATCGATTCATTATATCTTTAATGGTACGTCCCCAGGCATGGTGTACACCCATGGGGTTATTAGCTGTTATGGGACCATCAATAAAACTCCATGGTTTTTTACCTTGATTTAAGGCAACACGTTTTTTAAAAATGTCGTTTTTTTCCCAAAAATTGAGGATGGTATTCTCAAGCTTTATGAAATCTACTTGTGGATTTACTTTTTTGATCATTTACTATAATTCAATGCAAATTATTTGCTCAGATAATCGGCGGATAATTTAGGTGCGTTCCTCATCTGTATCAATCAGTTCGAAGTAGTATAAATAAAAAGGCCTTCTTTATAGAAGGCCTAATGAAATGATTTAATTAACTATCAATTTCTAACGCATAGAACCGCGATACATCATCTCTTTTTACTAGCAATAATACAGTATTTTTCCGGCTGCTGGTTCTTATAAGATCTTTGAATTCATTTGCATTTCTTACATTATCCGTTCCCACTCTCGTAATTAGATCACCTTCGCGGATGCCAGACCGGTATGCTTCACTATCTCTATTGACCTCTGTAACAACTACACCATTTTCTTGTGATGACAAACCATAGTGGGAACGTAGTGAATTATCAAGGTCTTGAACTGTGAGGCCCAGGCTGCTTGATTTTTCAGTGCGCATAAACGCCATTTGAGGTTCATCTGGTAACTCACCTAATTTCACATATATAGATTTACGCCTCCCATCACGGATAAAATCGACTTTATATCGTTTACCTGGCTCTGCCGAAGAAACAACATTTTTCAAGTGACTGGAATTATTAATGGAAATATCATCGAATTCGAGGATCACGTCTCCGGTGATCAATCCAGCATTATCAGCTGGGCTCGAACTTGCTACATTACTGATCAATGCGCCATCACGAGTATCGAGTTCAAGGGCTTTAGCATAAGAATCATCTATTTCTTGAATGGCAACACCAAGCCATCCGCGCACCACATACCCATTATTAATTAGATCATTCTTGACCTTATTAACCATATTTGCTGGAATGGCAAAACCAACTCCACGGTTGGATCTTTCGTATCCACCAGTAGCAATTGCTGTATTAATTCCAATCAATTCACCATTCAGGTTGACCAATGCACCGCCACTATTCCCTGGATTAATTGCTGCATCTATTTGGATAAAATCCTCGTAATTCTGTCTTGAGATTATATCACTGCGGCCCATTGCGCTTACAATACCTGCCGTTACGGTATGGCTTAAATTATCGGAAAAAGGGCTGCCAATAGCTAACACCCATTCACCAACACGCAGTTTATCTGAATCACCAATTTCTACCGCAGTTAAGTCATCCGCTTCTATTTGCAAAACAGCCAGATCTGATTTTGGATCAGAGCCCACGACTATTGCTTCAAAAGCACGTTTATCCATTAATTTTACCGTGATCTTGTCCATATCGTTCACAACATGGTTGTTGGTTACAATATAGCCCTTGCTGGCATCAATGATTACCCCTGATCCAAGAGCTTTAGTCCGGTATTCCCGATCCTGGTCCAAGTCCCGATCCCAACCAAAAAAACGATTAAACGGGTATTGATTCTGAAAAGGATCTACTTTAATTATTTTATCAGTTGATATAGTTACGACAGCAGGATTTACTTTTTCAGCAACATTTGCAAAAGTTTCACTGAATTGTTGAACAATAGATCGTTGTGAAAAACCAACTGAAATAATGATTGAAAAGATTATTAACCAATTTTTTTTCATTGATATTCTCCGTTAGTGAATTTACTTATCTATTATTATGAAATTATTATAAAAAAGTTTCCAATAAAAAACGGCCTTCAAAAAAGACCGTTTAGAACAAAATATTTCAATAATATT
>ERZ651768.3435-NODE-3435-length-10610-cov-4.681287_pt1 | contig 10610 bp, 6 predicted proteins | sample MGYA00514754_ERZ651768 | MGnify/ENA metagenome assembly ERZ651768 | reverse complement strand
CATGGCTGAACTGGCAAGAAGCAACAGAATCCATGTAATCTTATCCTCAATTCTGCCCGCAGCTGATTACCCTTGGAACCCCGGGTTTAACCCTCCTGAAAAGATTACAGCTGTTAATTATATCTTGAAAAAATATACTGAACGTAATGGTATAACCTATCTTGACTATTATTCATCAATGGTCACAAGTAATAAGGGGCTTAAAAAAGAATATACATACGATGGTGTACACCCCAATAGATCGGGCTATGAACTAATGTCTAGCCTTGCAGATAAAGCCATATCTGAAACATTAGATCTTATAGGAAAAAGTGAATAAGAGCCTAAACCATATTTGTAGGCATACTAGGAAGGAAATGTTATTGAAATAACATCATCTCCTGCGAAGCAGGATTTTGAACAGTTGCACTTGATTTACTTATTCCCAATTTCAAATCGGGTCAAATCGGGTAAAACATCTTTCACGCGGTTTAATTCATAACGATAAAAGGCGTTTCCCAAGGCAGCCAGAAAGGGTATGGAAATTTCATCATATTCATAGGTATTGTCATTCAAAGTTTCATTTTGATTAACGTATACCACTGCACTAAGGAAAAATTCTACTTTATTTTTCACATCCACCACATAGGCATTGTCAAGTAGAAAACCATGGGCCAGTCCCACCTTATTATAGATGCGAATGTGATCCGGGATTTGTTCTCTTGTATCACCAAACATAAAAAATTTACAGTAGCCGTCATAATTATGATTATCGTCCTCATAAAGCGGATATTTACTTTCCCGGGGCAGCAGGGACATTTTCCCATAAAGAAATTGATAGTCATTCTCTGTCAGGTTTAATTGTTTATAGTTAGGCGCTGTTTCTGGAAACATGACTTGAATTAAAAAACGATGCTGTTCCATAAGATTCATGAAATTTTTCTTTGAAAAATCAAAGGGCTGCTCAACACGTTTGCCACTTTTCATGTGTGCCTTGCCAATCAGATAATCGTTGTAATTCACATTCAAATCAATTTCTGCCTTTTGGCTGGGCTGTTCGTATATAATGCTGCCATCATGAAAAAATCGAAAAGAGCTCGTATAACGGTTCTGTTTTTCGCTCAAGGAAATACCAAGACGCTGGCGAATTCTTGTTTCTGTATAACCCAGGTCCCAAAGCCGTTGATTGAGATAATCCCGCCTTAAAAATTCAAAAAGTCGATTGCTGGCATCATTATCGGAAACAACAAACAATTTATGAATGTAGTGCGCAATGGACGGCAGGCCGGTTCTCGATGTCTTATCTTCCAAAATTCCCTCTAAACCCGGCATTTCAGTCAGAATGTTCAGTGGTGTGTCCCGGTCAATATTCTCAATGCTGTTGAGTTTTTCCATGGCCAGCACGGCAATAGGAATCTTGATGGTACTGGCAGGATAGAAGTATTCCCGAGGCTTGAGCCGATAGGTATGGGTTGCCAGTTCAGGAACATTATTTCGATCCCGGTTTACCTGGGTATAGATGATCTGCAGTTTATACTGATCTGGTTCTGAAAAAATATTGGAAAAGACAGGTATTAAGTTTTCCAGGATTTCCTTGAGTAATTTGGAGTCAGTTGGTTGTGCTGTGGCTGCAGATACAATGATGAAAAAAATAAGTAGGTGTTTCAGCATTAAATCTAGTAGAAATTAGTAATCCGTTGGTTTATTTTTCAGATAATCATAGCCTTTGATAATTCCATACAGATGAATACATAAAATTACTGTTTAAACAAATTGCAAAAAAATTATATATGAACTTTTCCAGCAGAGCTTTCTCAGTTTTCCTGTTCTTTTTACATTTCCTTTCTGGTCAAACCATTACTTCGGTAAATGCACCAAAAATTATTCTGGAAAATATCGAGTTTGCCATCACCTATTCAGGAGAATTTAAACCTGCTGATACTTATAAACTGGATTGTAACGGCACCAGTTTTCTGCCCACCAACCTGGACTCAGACCAGATCAAGTTTCAAAACCTGTCTGTACATCAGAGCGGAGAAGTTTCTTTCAATTTACTGCATGATGACATCCCTATCGATCAGCTTACCAGGCACAGTATAAAACCCTGGGTATCTGTTTTGCCTCCTGTCATTGCCATCTTCCTGGCTTTCCTTACACGATCCATCGTTCCAGCATTGTTTATTGCAATCTGGTTTGGTGCCTGGGCAGTCAATGGACTTACCGGCCCGGGGCTTTTTTCAGGACTATTGCAGTCTTTTCATGTATATGTACTCAATACAATACTGGATAGAGACCACGCTATTATCACACTGTTTACATTCATGCTGGGCGGGATGGTTGGCATTATCTACCGCAACGGCGGCATGCATGGCATTATTCGTCATTTGGTTAAATGGGCCAACACACCGAAAAAAGGACAAATCTCAATTTGGCTGTTTGGCATTGTCATATTTTTTGATGATTACTCTAACACCCTTATTGTGGGCAACACCTCCCGGATGTTGTGCGATAAATTGGGCATTTCCCGTCAAAAATTAGCTTACCTGGTGGATTCAACTTCTGCTCCCGTTGCAACCATTGCGGTCATAACCACCTGGATCGGCTTTCAAGTGGGAATTATTGCAGACGCAATCGAGGGACTAACAGGTTTAGACGAATCCGCCTACTTACTTTTTCTCCATTCCATACCTTATAGTTTTTATCCTTTTTTAGCCATTTTTCTGGTAGGTCTGGTGGTAACTACCGGCAGAGATATTGGTCCCATGGTCGCAGCGGAAAACATTGCTCGTCAAGGGCTCAACGTTTTGCCTGAAATGAAGATGGAAACAGATGGCAACGATGGCGATCTTAAAGTAAAGGAAAATATTCCCCTCCGTGCGGTAAATGCCATTTTACCCATTCTGGTCCTGATAGGCACCATGCTTTACTTTATTTTTTCATCTGGTGAGGGAGACAGTTTAAAGGAGATACTCGGTAGTGCTGATACTTTGGCCGCCCTGATGCATTCCACTCTATTGAGTGCCTTGACGGCTGCAATGCTTTCAGTCAGCCAGCGTATTTTAAACCTGAATGAAACATTTGAAGCCTGGTACAGCGGACTCAAGTTTATGGTTATCGGCATGCTGGTCCTGATACTGGCCTGGGCTCTGGCAGACCTATCCCGAGACCTGCAGACAGCAGACTTTATTATCACTACCCTGGGGGATTCAATTCCCATGAATATTCTCCCGGCAGTAGTCTTTCTGGTAGCCGCTGTTACTGCCTTTGGATCCGGATCCAGCTGGGGTGTTATGGCCATTTTAATGCCCCTGGTCATACCATTATGCTGGGCAGTGATGGAAGGTCAGGGCGGAGTTAATCCTGAAAATATTCATATCCTATATTCTACCATTGCCTGCGTATTAACCGGAGCTGTCTGGGCCGACCATTGTTCACCGATCTCCGATACTACCATTCTGACATCCATGGCTTCCGGTTGTGAACTCATGGATCATGTTCGTACCCAGATGCCTTATGCTCTGATTGCCGGCGGAGTTTCTTTGCTGGTAGGAACCATCCCCGCCGGTTTGGGGCTGCCCTGGTGGCTGCTGCTTACCATCGGTGCAGCAGTACTGGTTATATTAATCAGGACTTTAGGTACGTTGGTTGACAATTAATTAGGAAAGGTTATCTTATGACAGACAATAAAAAATATCAACCTTTGGATGCCATGGAATATCCTCGCTTTGAGGGCATCCGTACCTTTATGCGCCTCCCTCATGTGACAGAGTTAGAGGATGTGGATTTTGCAATAATCGGTGTTCCCTTTGATACAGGCGCTACCTATCGGATCGGTGCCCGTTTCGGTCCAGCGGGAATTCGTGATAACTCAGTCCTTCTAAGGCCGTATAACCCGGCTCAACAAATAGAAATTTTTAAACATTGTGCCGGTGCTGATTATGGAGACCTGCCTATAATGCCCGGATATCTTGAGGAATCTCACCGGATGATCGCGGACGGTGCCCGAACCATTTTTGAACAGGGCACCATTCCGGTCTTTATGGGCGGTGATCATTCTGTATCCCTACCGCTACTCAGGGCAGCAAAAGAAAAATACGGCCCTGTGGCGCTGGTGCATTTTGACGCCCACAGCGATTTATGGCACGGCTATTTTGACCAGAAAGACACCCATGGCACACCCTTCCGCAGAGCCCTGGAAGAGGGTCTCATCGATCCGGCACGATCCAGTCAGGTCGGGTTGCGGGGCCCATTGTACGACCAGGAAGATCATCAGATGTCATCCGAAGCTGGATTCATGGCCATTACCGGTCCAGACTTACACCGTATGGGCATGGAGCGGGCAGTGGAAAAAATAAAGGATCGGGTTGGACCTGGACCGGCCTATTTGACTTTTGACATTGATTTTGTAGACCCGGCCTATGCACCTGGAACCGGGACGCCTGAACCAGGGGGTTTCACTGGCTACGAGGCTCTGTTCCTGGTTCGAGGGTTGACAGAAATTGATTTTATTGGTTATGATATGGTGGAAGTAATGCCATCTTATGATCCGGCACAAATCACTTCTCTTTTAGCGGCAAATATTATGTATGAATTCATCAGTCTGATTGCTCTCAGTAAAAAAACGGGTACATCATCTAGCAACATATAGCTATCGGTCCCTGTTCACAGTAGGTGACTCCAAAAGTCGAAGTACTCCCTGTTCTGTATCCAGTTCCGCCGGAACACCCAGCGGCAGTGAAATATTGGTCCGTACATGCCCGGCGGGAAAATTTTTTACCACGGGTACATTGAAATTCTTAAAATATTGTTCCAGCACCTCCTCCATGGTGAAATCACCAGGTTTATCCGGAGGTTCTTCTTTTCGCCGGGTAAAACGGCCCAGGATGACACCGGCCACATGATCCAGTTTGCCGGCCAATTTCAGCTCCCGCAGATAGCGGTCAATCCGGTAGGGTGCTTCACCGATATCTTCCATGAATAAAAGTTTGCCATTTGTCTGGATCTCGTATGGCGAACCCATGGCAGCACAAATCAAGGATAAATTACCTCCCGCCAAACAGCCCTGTGCTTTTCCTGGGACCATTACTTCTACTCCTAAACTGTCTCCATACAGATCAAAAGGGATCTGGTACATCTTCTCATCTCCGCTAAGCAGGGACCAGAAATAAGTTTCCGCAGTGGGTTCCAGGCCTTCATCACTTCCAAGCCCATACATAGGATTGGGTGTATGGAACGTCACCAGACCCGCCATTTGATTAAGGACAATGTGCACACCGGTAATGTCACTGAACCCAATAAATATCTTGGGATTGCTACGAATAATTGCGTAATCAAGCAGGTCCAGTATACGGGTGGTACCATAGCCTCCTGTTCCCGGGAAAATGGCTTTTACAGTGCGGTCCTGAAAAAAACCCATCAACTCCTCTGCCCGCTGTGCATCGCTGCCCGCCAGGTAGCCCCAGCGCCGAAACAGCGATACAGGTTGCAGTACATAAAAGCCCATTTCTGTTAACCGTTTTTTGGCCAGTATGATCCGCGTTGTATCCAGTGGAGCGGCAGGAGCGCAAAATGCAATGGTATCGCCAATATTCAATGCCCGCGGTTTTATCATTTTGCCATCATCTATTTTATCGCAGCAGATGAAAAATGACGAAACAACTAATAAGATAAAGGACCGGTATGAGTATCTTTTCATACGGTATAATCTAATTTGAATCAGATTTATCAGCCATATTAGACTTATTTAAAATCATGGTACAATCACATTTCATCCCAGATAATGCCCTATAATTATTTCCGATTATATATTTTTTTCACAATGTTCACTGCAGTGCTGCCTGGTACAGGTAACGAGGAATTTCGCAGTACCTGGGTCATCACTTGGAACCATATTGATCGTTATAAGAATCCCGGACAGAATATGAATACTGTCCGGACGATTATGGATAATCATGCGGCGGCAAACATGAATGCGGTCATCTTTCAGGTCCGCCAGAGTGGTACGGCCTATTATGAATCATCTCAGGAACCCTGGGGGTATTACTCCGGATACCAGTATCCCGGATACGACCCCCTGGAATTTGCCATAGAAGAAGCGCACAAAAGAGGCCTGGAACTCCATGCCTGGTTCAACGTCTTTCAGACCTCCAGTACCACTGCCGGTGCCCCAGCTGCAGAGCACCCTGAATGGATCTGCCGTGATCAAAGTGGAAATATGATGACATCCTATCGATCCGTCTCTCCGGGCCTTAAGGATGTCCGGGACTATACCGTAGATGTAGCCATGGAAATTGTGAATAATTATGACATTGACGGCCTGCACCTGGATTATGTCCGCTGGAACGAGCACACCAATACTACTCAGAGAAATGTTTCTCTGGAAATGGAACTGCAGCGGCAGGATGGTTTTATTACTCCAGCGGAACTGCAGCAGCTGAATACCAACTTGTCCGGGCGATACCTTTACGATTATCTTCATCCCTATTCTGCCGGAGTTCCGGAAGGGTATGGTTCCTGGGAAGAATGGTGGCGATGGAGCGTAACAGAATTTGTGCACACTCTGCATGACTCCATCCAGGCAGTAAAACCCCACGTCAAATTAAGTGCCGCAGTGCTGGGCAAGTATAACTGGTCCGGATGGCAGGGCTATGGCACCGTATACCAGGATGCCGCCCTGTGGTACAACGAAGGATACCTGGATCACATCATGCCCATGCATTACCACTGGACATCTGCCAGCGGATTTCTAGGTATGCTGGAGCAGGACTGTCCCCAATGCTGGAAAATATTCATTCAGCCGGGCATTGCTTCCAACAGACCTTTTACAGCAGGACCAGGTTCCTATGTGCTGGATGAATATTCTGTCTGGAATAACCATAGTGATATCGTAAACGCCTGCCGAGGGCTGGGCTGGGTGGATGGTTTCCAATTTTTCAGCTATGGAACCTGGAGGGACCAAAATTATTTCACCACCGCTGGAAATTCATTTTTTTCTCAAATATCAAAGTTACAGGATTGGTCTGACAGTCAGGTTGTACCATCCGCACCATTGCTGGTAATGGCTGCGGTGGATTCTTTTCATAATAAGTTAACTATTTACCCCGTCGACTTGAATGAGCCTGCCTGGTTGATTCTCTATCGGTCCCTAGACCCAGAAACAACACCTGCAACAGCAAAGATTCTAGACATTCAATTTTCGGACCGGGCCGTAAGCTACACAGACCAATTGTCTACCATAGATACTTCCAAGGTATTTATCTATTTTGCCACAATTGCTGATCGCTCCTGGAACGAATCTGGCTCCTCAGACTATATTTTTTCCAACAGCGGACCCGTCCCAGAGCAGTACATTTTATCTCAGAATTTTCCCAATCCATTTAATGGATATACAAAAATAAAATATGGCATTCCGAAATTTGGGCAAATGGGACTCAATATCTATTCATTGCAGGGCACCAAAATCCAAACCCTGGTAGACCAGACCCTCATACCCGGTGAATATGAGATCCAGTGGAACGGACGCAATTCTATGGGTCAGCGTCAATCATCCGGTGTATATATTTATTCTATATTCTCCGGAGGAAAAAAGCACACCAGCCGCAAACTGGTTTTATTGAAATAAGCGGATCTTTTTGCCGGTATTTTCTTACCGCGCCTTGAAGCCTTTGATCAAAATATCCGATATTATGGTAATGACCATATTCACTATGACAGAGATACACACATACCAGGTCCAGGCCAGACCCGCATGTTTCAGATAGAATACAATCAATAGACTGGCCAGCAGCCCCACGATCAGACTGGTTACATGAAAGGAGCGCCTCAGGCGGCTCAGAATAAACAACCCCAACAAACCTCCATAGGTGAACGAGGCGATCTGTAGTCCGATCACCACAATGGCAGTATCACTCTCATCAAATAAAAGAGCGATCACGATCAGAACCACACCCCAGGCTAAGCTGATGAGCTGTGATGTTTTTACGGTTGCGGATCCTTTCAACCAATCGGTCACGGTGGACGAAGCAAGGGAATTAATGGATGAACTCAAGGTAGACATAGCCGCGGATAAGACACCAGCCAGCAGAATCCCTTTGATGCCCGCAGGTAAATGCTGAATAATGAAAGTTGGAAATTCCCGATCCTTTTCTATATCCATACCACCAAAGTATATGTAAATAAGTGACCCGATCAGAAGGAAAATGGAGAACTGCAGGAAAACAAAAAAGCCGCTGCCGATCATTGCCTTCCTAGCAGAGTCCAGATCTCTGGTTGCCAAGACTCGCTGTACCATCATATAATCTGCACCATGAGAGGCAAAAGAAAGAAATACACCGCCAGTCAGGGCGCTGAAGAACATAAAAGGCTCTTTAAACACACTACCTTCAAACTGAAACAGGGTCAGTTTTCCTTGCGATGATAAGGATTCATAGATGCCGGTAATGGGTAATTCGATAAATGACAGCAAGAAGTAGATGGAGATTAAACCGCCAGCCAGGTAAAGCAGGAATTGAAATCCATCCACCCAGATCACAGCACGAATACCGCCCAGCAGGGAATACATAAGTGTGATCACGCCAATAATGATTACCGCCGCCGGAAGGCTCCAACCAGTGATAACCTGAACAATCACAGCCGTCGCCAGAAACCGTACACCATCGGCCAGAATCCGCGTCACTAAAAATACCGCCGAAGCAATCTTCTGGATTTCTGTCCCGAATTTCTTCCCCAGAACTTCATAGATTGACGTAACACCCTGGGAAAAATATCCTGGCAGCAAAACAACAGTTACCAAAATACGTCCCAGGATATAGCCCATTGCCAGCTGCAGGAACAGCCAGTTTTTCTGGTAGGCCAGGCCAGGAACACTTATGAAGGTAAGGACGGATGTTTCTGTTGCAACAATGGAGAACATGGCTGCGGCCCAGGGCAGTGTTTTTCCACCCAAAAAATAATCTCCTATGGTATGATTGAAACGACTCTGGTACCAGCCAAAGGCAGGCAGACCAATGAGGAATAATCCCAGGATGAAATAATCAATTGAGCTAAGCAAAACTTGTATATCTCTACTGCACCATGAGGGTATCTTCCACGGGCTGCTGCCACCTTTCCTTCTGGATCAGTTTGGGGTTTTTTTCTGTGATACCTAATGACTCATATACCGCCGAATGAATTCGCTGTCGCCAGTCAAAATACTTAGGAGATTTACGATCACGATGGGGATGAACAGCATTAGTTAACAGAATCACAAATAGATCATAGGTTGGATCAATCCATAGGGATGTACCCGTATAACCCGTATGCCCAAAACTATGGTCGCTGAGATAAATACCGCCAGAGGCCTCACCAGAAGGGCTATCCCATCCCAGACAGCGGGAACTGCTGCTGTCTACCATCGTTCGAGAAGTGAATTGCTGGACAGTTTTCTCCTTGAAAATTCTCTTGTTGCCGTAAATACCGCCCTGGAGCATACATTGAGCAAACTTAGCTAGGTCTCTGGCGGTAGAAAACAGGCCGGCATGGCCAGCCACACCGCCTAGCTTATGGGCATTTTCATCGTGTACCTCTCCATGAATCAATCCGTTCCGGTACACGCTCACAATTTCTGTAGGTACGATACGCCTTTTCTTACCTTGTGGCGGGTTATAATAAGTTGTACTCATTCCCAGTGGTTTAAATAGATGTTTGGCAACAAAAGTGTCCAATGGCATACCGGCCACAGATTCAATCACCGCGCCCAATAGGATCAAGCCCAGATCAGAATAGATCGTTTTGGTTCCCGGATCATATACCAGTTCCGTGTTGCAGATATCTGCAAGAATATCCGCAGCTTCAATATCCATTAGGTAATACTGCTTGAAGGCTGGAAAACCTGCTGTATGGGTCAACAGGTGTTTTACAGTGATCTTTTCCCTTGCACTTGATGAATCATCCTTTTTCTGTGAAAATTGGGGAATAATTTTATGGATCTTTGTATCTAGGGAAACTTTATTTTGCTCTACCAGAAACATCACAGCAGATGTGGTCGACACTGCTTTGGATATAGAAGCCAGGTCAAAGATATCGGAAGGACTCATACGTCTCTGGTGACTATAGGTGTGATAGCCATTGGCTTCATGGTAAAAGACTTGTCCATCTTTGGCAGCCAACAGAACATTCCCTGGCCATGCAGAGTCAGCAATGGCTTCATCCAAAAGCAGATCCAGTGCTGTAACATCGGCCCCCGCTTCAGCAGGCATAACCCATTTTAATTTCTTCCCGCTTTCATGAGCTGGTTCCTGAGTAAACCAGATTGGCTTTTTCCTGATCGGAATACCAAAATTCCGCTCCGCAACACCGGGAATGGTGATGGGCAGTTTGCCGGATATATTTTCACGCCCTGTCAGAGCCCGCACAAATGCATTCTGCATAATTCTGTTTCCTTTCCAGGAACAGATATAATTATCTATCAAAGAAAAATTTTCAATCAAATAAGGGGTCCCATAACTGTTCAATAATATTTTTTCTGATTTCTTAGCAAGTGATTGAATGAACTTTTCCTGATTTTTTGATAACGTAATTCTGTTCTTATAAGATGAAGGACTGACAAATGCATTAACAATCACGGTAGATTCTATTGGAATTGCTTTTAAGAT
>ERZ651768.3433-NODE-3433-length-10611-cov-2.126543_pt1 | contig 10611 bp, 5 predicted proteins | sample MGYA00514754_ERZ651768 | MGnify/ENA metagenome assembly ERZ651768 | reverse complement strand
ATTCTTTTTCTTGTAATCCCGCTCGCTTCGGAACGGATGGTCCCCACGCTCACCGTGCCCGAGTTGGTCGATCACCAAGGTCACGCAACCGGCCCGGGCCCAGGTCATGCCCATGTCCTGCAATTCGCCTTGTGTCTTGGGTTGATGATGGGAGTGGGCGATCAGGATGCCGGGCATCTTTTTGCCGGGCTTGGCAGGAGCATAGAGATTGGCGGTGACCCAAAGGCCGGGTCGGGACTGGAAAACCAAGTTCTCTATCACGAAGCCATCCCCATTGATCGTCTTCGTGACGCGGGCCTCAAGATCCTTCGGCAAGGCGGAGGTAACGCCAAGCGCCTTGCGCAACCGTTTCAACCTTTCGTCGCGCAACCGCTCCCAATCCTCACGGTTTCCGACTTCGCGCGACTTCGCGACGTCGCGTTGGTTGGCCGCATCCCCCCGAGCCCGTAACAAACGCCAGGTCTGGCCCTTGAACCGTTCGGCCAACTCGTCCGACAACACGTCCGCCGACAAATCGCGAACGACCTCCGCAACAGGTGAACTCTCTTGAGCAAAAGCCAAGTTTGCCCAACCAAGCGGAAGGGAGAGAAAGCAGAAGATGAGGAATGCGCGATGGGGCATGGCAAGCTCCATTCTCGTCAGGTAAAATCATCGGGCAAGCGCGAAGATGAAATTGCATGCATTCTCGCTAGTCGGCATTGACTGCCGGACTTTGGACCGCAAGGATGCATTGCATGCAAATTGCGAGGTTCCGGCATCTTGAGATGGCCTTTGCAGGCCAAGCAAAAGGTATTTGCATGCTTGTCTCTTGTTTCTGCCTCGCGGCGCTTGTCCTTGGCTCCACTCTCGCGGGCAAGGAGAAAGCAAGCATTCGGGGCGTCATCGACCGGGAAATATCGGCGACTTGGAAGAAGAAGGAGTTGAAAGCCGCAGCCCCCGCCACCGAGGCCGCTTTTCTAAGGCGCGCATACCTGGACCTCGTGGGCATGGTGCCCACTTATGCGGAGGCCCGCGCTTTCCTCGACGACGAGGACAAGGACAAGCGGGCCAAACTGGTAGACCAGTTGCTCGCCGACGAACGTCACGCTCGTCACCAAGCCGAAATTTGGGACCTCATTTTCTTCACCCGCAACCCGGCCAACCCGAGCGCCACGCGTAAACGCGGGCGTTTTCAGGAGTGGCTACGCAAGCAGTTTAAGGAAAACGTCCCATGGGATGCCTTGGTGCAAAAGATCCTTTTGGCGGAAGAGGAGGGTTCGGCCATGTTCCACGTCCAGTACCGCAACAAACCGGAAGACGAGACCGTCGCTCTCAACCGCATTTTCCTCGGCACCCAGTTGCAATGCGCCCGGTGCCATGACCATCCCTACGAGGAACGCACCCAGCGCGACTTCTATGGAATGGCGGGTTTTTTGGTCAGGCTCAGCGTACGTGAGGAAAAGCAGGGCAAGGACAGAGTTTGGCGCATTGAGGAAAAGAGCTCGGGCGAAGTTCTCTTCACGGGAGCGGCCGCCGAAGCCCAACCGGGGCAAAAGGGGGAACCCGTGAGCCCCAAGTTTCTCGGTGGCGAGGAACTGGAGGAACCGGAACTGCCCGAGGATTTCAAGGAACCCGACTACAAGAAACTGAAGGAGGCCTGGCCAAAACCGGTGTTTTCGCGCAAGCAGAAATTGACCGAATGGTTGACCTCCGCCAAGAACCCTTTCTTCACCAAGGCCATCGTGAACCGTGTCTGGGCGCAGTTGATGGGACGCGGAATGGTTCATCCGGTGGACGACCTCAACCCCGAGAACGAGGCCAGCCACCCTGCCTTGCTCGAGGCGCTGACCCAGTGGTTCGTGGAACAAAAGTACGACCTGCGGGCCCTCATGCGGGAAATCGTCCTGAGTGACGCCTACTCGCTCGCATCCGCCGGCGAGGACACGACCGCCTTTCCCAAATGGTATGATCGAGCCCGCGTGCGCCCCCTTTCCGCCGAGGAGTTGATAGCCAGCCTGCGCGTGGCGACTGGTTTCGACGAGGCCGTGGGCAAGGATGCCAAAATGCCAAGCTCGGCTTCCAGCTACATGCTCAAGATTTTCGGTAAGCCCAACGATGGACAAGGCAGGTTCCAGGGCGGCGTGGACGAGCACCTCTTCCTCAACAACGGAAGCCAGTTGCGGGCAATGATCCGGTCAAAAGAAGGCAACCTGTCCCACCTCCTGCTGAACGACGAGGCTCCTTGGGAGGAACGCATGGACCGCTTGTTCCTGAGCACCCTCACGCGGTACCCAACGGATTCCGAGCGAAAGAAGTTCACCGCATACGTAACATCCAACGAAAAGCCGCAGGAAACTCTCGAGGAGTCTATCTGGGCCCTTCTGACCAGCTCCCAATTTCGATTCAACCACTAAGAGTCCATGACCAAGAGCACACTCTGCACGCCAGCCGAACACCTTCATCGCCGCTCATTCCTCAAGGGAACCCTCCTCACGGGAACCGGGCTGACGGTGGCGAACTTCGGTAATCTCTTTGGCTCGAAGGCCCTCGCCGCCGAGACCCAAAAGCAAAAGAAGCGCTGCATCCTGCTCTGGATGAATGGCGGAGCCAGCCAACTGGACACCTTCGACATGAAGCCCGGGCGCCCCACCGGCGGTCCCTTCCGCCCCATCCCCTCCAAGGTGGACGGCCTCGAGGTCTGCGAGTACCTTCCCAAAATGGCCAAGATCGCCGACAAGCTCGCCGTGATTCGCAGCATGAAGACGCAGTCGCCCGGCCACCCCGACGGCATCTACCACATGCACACTTGCTACAAGATGAGCGAACGCACTCCGCATCCCGAGATCGGCGCCGTCATCGCCAAGTACTGCGGCAACATGGACGCGGACCTGCCCAGCTTCGTACGCATGGGACCCACGGGCAACACGGGACCCGGGTACCTCGGTCCCGACTACTCCCCCTTCAGCATCAAGCGCGACGGCAAGCTGCCCAACTTCGCGAACGGCGGCGTCAAACCTGAGGTCGAGGAACGCCGCACCGAGCTGTACCGCTTCCTAGAGGAGGAATTCGCCAAGTCCCATGCCGCCGAACCCTTCGAAAACCATCGGCTCTCCAAGGAACGAGCCTGGCGCCTCATGCGAGCGAAGGAAGCCTTCAGCCTCGGCGACGACTGGGAAAAGCAAAAAGACCGTTACGGCGACACCAATTTCGGCCGCGGATGCTTCCAAGCCCTCAAGCTCATCGAGGAGGGGGTTCCCTTCGTGGAAGTCGGTCATGACAACTACGACAGCCACGCCAACAATTTCGTCTGCCACAAGGCCAACATGCAGCAGCTCGACCCCGCCTGGTCCTCCCTCCTCATCGACCTCGACCAACGCGGCATGCTGGAGGACACCCTCGTGGTCTGGATGGGTGAAGTCGGGCGCACCCCGAAGATCAACAACCGGGCAGGCCGCGATCATTACGTAAAAGCTTGGACCATCGCCCTCTCCGGCGGCGGCATACAAGGCGGACAAGTCTACGGCAAGACCGACGAGGACGGCCGCGAAGTGACTGAGGACCCCGTCAGCGAAGGCGACCTCTTCGCCACCATCTACAAGTCGCTCGGCATCAACCACCGCAAGAAGCATTATTGGGGCCAACGCCCCGTCTGGTTGACCCCCGAAGGCTCCAAGCCGCTCGACAAGCTCTTCGCCTGACATGCCCGCCTTCGAGAAAGCCGAACTATTGCGGGAATTCCACTGGAACCCCGACTGGGTGACCGCGGTCAGCTTCCTGGGAAGCACGCGTCGTCTCTTCGCGGGCAACCGCCTCGGGGAAATCCTCGAGTGGGAACTGCCTGAAAAGCTCGAACCCGAGGAAGAAGGGCCCGATCCGATCCGATCGTACCAAGGCCACGACAACGCCATCACCAAGCTCCTCTCGACCAAGGACGGCAAGGAACTGTACTCCGCCAGCTTTGACCACACGCTCCGTCGCTGGGATCTTGAAACCAAGCCCGAGAAGGAAGAAAAGATCGTCCTCAACGCCGGCACCATCTACCGGCAACAGTTCAAGCGCTCGGGCAAAAAAGAGGAGCCCGTCGAGCGAACCGTATCCGTGTGCTCCAAGTCGAAAAATCTCGGCGGACACGAGGAATGGATCAACGCGCTCGTCCTGAGCTGGGACGAAACCTTGCTCGTATCGGGAGATGACGGCGGCAAAGTCCTGATTCGCGAGCGCTCCACGGGCAAGGAACGGCAAAGCTGGGAAGTGGAAGGATGGGTGCACGCCCTCGCCTTCTCGCCCGACAACAAACAGGCCGTCGTCAGCGAGCGTCGCCCGCTCGTCTTCGACTCCGCCCAGCGGCAAGCCATCAAGCTTTGGGACGTGGAAAAGGGCGAAGAGCTCAAGGACCTTACCGAGGAATACAAGAAACACTACCTTTCCGCACTCGCCTGGTCACCCGACGGTGAAACCATCGCGGTGGGCAAGGGAGAGGAAGCCGACGGTATCATCTGGCTCCTCGACGCCAAGGACGGCAAGCAACGCAAAAAGCTCGATCCCGTCCACCGCTATGGCGTGACGGACTTCGCCTTTCATCCCGACGGCAAGCACCTCTTCAGTTGCGGGCGGGACACCGTGATCCGCATCTGGGACTTCCACGAAGGCAAACTGGTCAAGGAACTCGGCAAACCAAGGGGTGGCCAGTTCAAGGACTGGATACACGCCATATCCCTGAACCACGACGGTACCCTGCTCGCCGCCGCGGACATGGCGGGCCAAGTCAACCTCTGGCGACTCGCCTAGCTGACAGCGCCTCTTTACTTCATGCGGCAAATCGGAGCCAACCGATTCCGCTCCCAACTGCCCACTGAAGCCTCCGCACTCAAATTCCGACGCGCCGAGAGCGGAAGTAAAAGACAACCCATGCCTCCAAGAGATTTCGCAAGGCGTATGCATGCAACCGGAACATTCGGCATCTAGTGCCAAGAGCCTATTTTTGTTCCAGCAGGTATTGCATCAAATCGGCAAAGTCAGCCTCGGGAATAGCTCGCGTGAGCGCGGAAGACATCAGCGAGAGATTGGATGTCTTTCGTGAAGAAACAGTACTTCTCGATATCTTGCGGCGCTTGCCCTCGGCATCGGTCATCTCCAAGTTGTCCCCCTTCTGAAGGACGCCGATCCCTGTGATGACGGCACCGTCCCTCGTGGTGATGGTGGTCGTGGCAAAGGCCGGATCGACGTTGCGATCAGGATCGAGCAAGTCCTCCAGGAGGCGGTCGAGGCCACGGGCGCCAACACCGTCAAGAGAAGGACCGACGGAACCGCCTTGACCACCGAGTTGATGGCAACTGGCGCAATAGGTGGCGAATGCAGCTTTTCCGTTCACCGCATTGCGCTGCTTCTTAAGGTAGGCAGCTCGACGGGCAATCAATAGTTTGCTCAAGTCCACATCGGCAGTTGGCAACTTCGCCAACAACGTTCGTAGGCGTAATTCGCCCCCCTCGAGTTTCATGGCCCGGATGCGCTCGACCAATTGCTTGTCACGCAGAAGATGGGCGCTGACCTTCCCGCCCTCGATGGCGTTCAGCAGCGCCCTGGCCCCGAGATCATTTCGGGCGACACTCTTGGCCAGCTGTTGCTGCAGAACAGCTGGCGCAGCTTTAATCGCCGCAAGCACTTGCTCCAGATGATTGTCCGACCAATCGAGAAGCGTCGACCCCGCTTCAGCCCGCAAACGAAAAGGGGCGGAAACATCCTCCAGTATGGTTGCCAGGGGCTGAGTCATTTTGCGCAACTGGTAGGTGCGGGCCAGTTCGATCGCCACCTGACGCTCATCCTGGCTGTCTATGCTTAGAACCGCTGGCTCGAAACGACCGACCGCAAGCCAGGCATAGCCGGAGCCCGTGTGTCCGTCGACCAGCTCGACCTGCACCTCCTTCCCACGATGCTCTTTCAGCTCCCATACAACCTGTCTCGCGGTATCATTGCGCGGTGGACGAGCCCGCAACAGTTCTGTTCCAGTCGAGCTTTCGATCAGGCGGACGTAATTGGCATCGCCGAGCTCTTTGTTCGGATGGTTGTCGTGCCCTGCCATGAAGAAAGTCATTTTCTCCGGTGCCTCAAAAGGCGAGCTGCGCAGAATGCCGGTCAGTTTTTCACCCCTTGGCAGGCTGCTCCAGAACAACGCGCTCTGCCCATCTGACGATTTCCGCTTCTGCGTCACCCAGGGGGAAGCTTCCGCATCAGCGGGCTCGAGGGATTCCCAGACAGTGCCCTCCCCGGCGGCCAATAGTTCGGTGGCCAGGCTTTGGGCCCATCCGGCGGCCATCTCGCTGCCACCTATTGCATCCAGTATGCGGGCCTGCAGGGAACGGTCGAGACCAGCTTCCCGCAGACGCCCAACAAAAGAAGTAGCAGCGTCTTTCGGAAGCTTCCCGATCATTCGGCAGTAGAGCATGAGTTGCTCAACATTCTCCGTGGAGAGCTTGCTTATGCCTGCAACCGAAATTTGTGTCGCCGCATAAGAACTTGCCGCTTCGCTCCCAATCACTGCAGCCATGACGACCAGATGATCCTTGTCTGCTTCGGGAATTGTCCTTGCAAGTTGATCCCAGTCGTCGATCGACTGCAATTGACGCCGAAGCGCCATGCGGATGACGTGGATCAGGTGGGAGTCCCCTTCTTCAGCCTGGCCCCAGGCGGCAAACAGAGGCTGTACGGAACGCGTCAAGGGATGACGGGTCAAGGCATCAGCGGCAGCGCGGCGGGTGGTCGGGTCGGCATCCTGCAAGCCACCGACAACAAGTTGTTGCTGAAAAGGAGTGAGCTCAAGCCGTTCTGCGAGAATCTTCATCGCGAAAATACGAGGCAGCCTTGTCTTCCCCTTGGCCAATTTCCCGAGCATTTGGTCTTCGAGCCCCTCGATTCGCTCCAGCGCCCACATACCGTAGGCAACGAGTTCCTCGCTGCCGTTACCCATGGCTTTCCTGAGCGCCGGCACGGCCGCCTTGCCGTGACTGTCCACAAGGTAATTCAAAGCCATCACACGGGTTGCCAGGTTTTCATCACCCAAGCGTTGAACAAGATCGGGCAACCTTTCCTTGGTAAGGTCCGGGAGGGTTGGCAGCGGTTCGTCATCGCCTTGATACCGGATGCGCCACACCCGGCCATGTGTACGATCCCGCTTGGGGTGTTCCAGCTTCACTTCATAATGGCCAATGATGGCATTGTAGAAATCAGCGACATACAAAGCACCGTCCGGTCCGACGGCAGCATCCACGGGCCGAAACCATGGGTCGTCGCAGGTGATGAAGTCAGGCTGCGTTTCAACGAACCTCGTGGAGCCCATTGCCCTTAGTTTGTCCCAATGAACTTTGCCGGTGACCGGGTTGCACAAAAAAAGCGAGTTCCTGTACTCGGCTGGAAACTGCGGCGCGTCGTAGATGGCCGGACCGCAGATACCGGTGGATCCATGGTTGTGATCGATCATTTTCGGGACAAAGCCGAGGGAGTCTTTCTTGGGTTGCGCCCAAGAGGGTCGGAGGTAGGTTCCGCCGCGCAAGAGCATGTACACCGGCATGGAATGGCAGTCCGCATTGTAGATGTTACCGAGGGCATCGAAGGTAATGCCGAATGGATTGACCTGACCCCAGGTGAACTGCTCGAAGCGCGAACCATCAGCGAGCAAACGATAGGTGTTCCCTGAAAACAGCTTGGTGGTGACTCCGCTGCCGTCTGTGATCGCCGACCGATTTGAAAAACCATGGCAGCCATAGATCCAGCCGTCTGCCCAGCGCGTGAAACTGTTCGCCATGCCATGAGTGTCGCCGTGCCCGAATCGCGTGTAGACCGTGCTGTTTTTGTCCGCCTTGCCGTTGCCGTCCGTGTCCTCATGCCTGCGGATGCTGGGAATGTCATAGGCCAGCGCGCTGCTACCGTCGCCCAGCGGCACTACGCCAATGGGAATGTTGAGGCCGCTGGCGAAACGCTTTACTGTTTTCGCCCTACCGAACTGATCGAGGTTCGACACCACGGTCAGCCAGTCGCCGGGAGGATGACCGCTAATCCGCGAAAACCTGCCTCCCGACTTGTCGATATCACCTTTGGCGGGATATGGATACTCGATCGAACTGCTCACCCACAACCGTCCGCGGGCATCGAAGTTCAGGTTCATCGGTTGACCGATATCCGGCTCCGCAACAACCAGTTCAATGATGAATCCATCAGGGAGGTTGAACTTCTTTTGCTGTTCCTCCGGGCTCAACGCATCCGTTGGGGCAATCGTAACCGCCGGAAGCGAAGCAGTGGGGGCAAGAAGCAAGGTTGCGACAGCAACTGTCTTTCTGCATGCCCGAATAACCATCGTCATTAGCCAAGAAGTTCCTGCAAGGAACCTCTTTGGGATATTGCGTCCACCATGTTGTCCTTCATGCCAAAGCCGTCTTGAGGTTTTCCCGCGGGAAGAAAAAGTGACGCAGAGAGTCCGAATCAGGCAAGCAAATCGCCGATCGGGCCGGCGCTTTCCTTGAACGAGTTCACCGGGCAACCAAGCTGCTGCAGGATGGTCAGGTAAAGGTCGGACATGGGCCGCTTGTCCTTCTGCCATTTGACGTGTTGGCCATGCTTGAAGCCCAAGGACTTGCCGCCGGCGAGGATGGTGGGAAAGCTTGAGCCGACGTGACTGGCCGTCTGGGCGCCGCCGAAGAGGATGGCGGTATGGTCGAGCAAGCTGCCTTCGGACGCCCGGATACCCTTGAGCTTGTCCATGAAGCGGGCCATGCAGGCGCAAAGCATTTCGTCCCGGTAACTCAGGGCGATGACGTCGGGGTTGTCCGCTCCCCGGTTTCCGCCCCCCTTGTGGTGGACGTCATGGGTGCCGCGCTGCTGGGCTCCGGCCTTGTTGGCCCAGACCTTGTAGTCGTCGAAGTTCGGGCCCGCTTCTCCGCCAAGACACTGGGTGGCGACCCGCGTCATGTCGGTTTGAAAGGCCAGGACGATCAGGTCGGTCATCAGCTCGACGTGTTCTTGAAAACTGTTTTTGGCCTCCCTCTCGAGGCGCACCTTGGATTCATCGAACTTGGGGCGACCGTCTCCCAGGATGGCCTCCTTTTGAATCAGGCGTTTCTCGACCTCGCGCACCGAGTGCAGGTATTGGTCGACCCGCTCCTGGTCGATGCGTCCCAGCTTGCGCTTGACGTCCTTCACGTTGCCCATGGCGGTATCGAGAATGCTGCGATTGAGAGCCAGGCGCTCCTGCTTCTTCTTGATCTCCGCCCGGTCGGCGGGAGGGAAGAGCCGCTCGAACACCTTGCGGTAGTCAGCCGTCGCGGGAATATCCACTCCAAGGGAATTGCGGGAAAGCGTGGTCGTACCCACCCCGTTCGTCCAAGACAACACGAGGGAGTTCAGGTAGGTTGGCCCGAGATGCTTCGCGGCCACCTGGTCAACCGAAATGGTATTGGTCTTGGTGCCCGGGATCAGGTTGATGTTGTGACCCGTCAACCAACTGTAGGGGTGAACGTGGCCGCTGATGCGTCCCTTGATGTGGGACAGGCCGGTGAGCACGGAAAAATGGTCGCGGTGATGGGCCAGCGGCTTGTGCGAGGGAGCGATGGTGTAGTCCGTGCCGGCGTCCTCGGGGAACCACTTGTACTGGCTGATCGCGCCCGGAATATAGAAACAGGCGAAACGAGCTGGATCCTTGCCCTTCAGTCCCGCCGCCAAGGTCTTGCCACCCAAACCCTCGAGGAACGGCAAAGCCAGCGTGGCTCCGAAGCCACCCAATAATGCGCGGCGACTTATAATGCGTTCTCTTTTCGTAACCATGATACTCTTCCGCTTTGGTAAGCTCTTAGTGAAATTGCCCTCTCACAGCGTTGAAGTCAACGGTTCCATCCTTAGTGAGCAAGAAACGCCTCCGTTTGAAAGACGGCTAAAAGCATCTTCCGAAGCGGGTATCCCTGGGCCGCATTCCGTTTCATGATGGCATCGATCTCCGCCATGTCGTCGACGTCCGGCTTGCGACCCGTCGCATAAAGCATGAAATTCTTCATCAGGCCCCGCACCATGTCCCGTTGGTAGTCCTTCACCAGCACTTTCTTGAATTCATCAAAGCTGCGGTATTCCTCGCCACCGGGCAATTCGCCCGCCGTGTCGACGGGACGCGTCTTACCTTTGCCTCGCCAGGCTATCTTTCCGTCCAGTTCGTCTACTTGATAGGACGCATGCTCGACATCTCGCCAGCGTCCGCTCAGGTCGAAATTCTGGAAGGCAAAGCCGATGGGATCCAGCTTGGTATGGCAAACGGCGCATTTGGCATCCTCCCGGTGCTGGACCATGAGCTCGCGGGCGGTTTTGTGCTTGTTGTCGCCCGCCGTTGCGTCGAGTTCCGGCACCTCCAGCGGCGGCAACTGAGGTGGGTCATCCAAGATGTGCCGGGCCGTCCATGCCCCTCGGTAAATCACCCAATTGTCTCCCATCCAAGTCAGCATGGACTGTATGCCGGCATGGGACATGATGCCGCCGCCACGCTTGTCGTCCTTGCGTAGCATAACTTTTCGCAGATGCCCGCCCTTGATCCCATCGTATCCGTAATGACGGGCCAAGGTGTTGTTCATCATGGTCCAATTACTCGAAACCAATTCACGC
>ERZ651768.3431-NODE-3431-length-10613-cov-5.361522_pt1 | contig 10613 bp, 9 predicted proteins | sample MGYA00514754_ERZ651768 | MGnify/ENA metagenome assembly ERZ651768 | reverse complement strand
CTCTAACGCCGGCACTTTCTAAAAATTCAACAATTGGTGCAAGATAATCTCTCACCATTTTTTCCTGTTCTTCATTACGAGATATAGGAATAATAACCACCTGGATTGGTGCAATTTTTGGTGGCAGGCGGAGACCTTTTTCATCACCATGTGTTAAGATCACAGCACCCACAAGGCGTGTACTGACGCCCCAACTGGTGGCCCAGACCAACTCTTCTTTATTCTCTTTGGTTTGAAAGGTGACATCAAAGGCCTTTGCAAAATTCTGTCCAAGATTATGGGATGTGCCGGCTTGGAGCGCCCGCTTATCTCCCATCATGGCTTCGATACAATACGTTTTATCCGCACCTGCAAATTTCTCCGATTCCGTTTTTAGTCCTGTGAGTACCGGTATTGCTAAATAATCCTCAGCCAATTGGCGGTAGAGCTCTAGGATATCCAGCGTTTCTTTTTGGGCTTCTTCTGGTGTGGCGTGTGCTGTATGCCCTTCCTGCCATAAAAATTCCGATGTCCGGAGAAATAACCGCGTCCGCATCTCCCACCGAACCACATTGGCCCATTGATTAATCAATATAGGAAGATCCCGGTAGGATTGGATCCATTTTTTATACATGGACCAGATCACTGTTTCGGATGTGGGACGTACAATGATCTCTTCTTCCAATTTAGAATCCGGATCCACTATAATGCCATTCTCGTCGTCAGCTTTGAGGCGTGTATGTGTTACTATCGCACATTCCTTAGCAAATCCTTCCACGTGTTGTGCTTCCTTTGCTAAAAATGATTTTGGAATAAAGATGGGGAAATATGCATTCACATGACCCGTGTCTTTGATCATTTTATCAAATGATTCTTTGATATTATCCCAGAGTTGAAAACCATAAGGTTTAATAACCATGGTTCCCTTCACGGGACCATGATCAGCCAAGTCTGCTCGCTTTACAACTTGGTTGTACCATGCGGAAAAATCTGTATCTCTGTTGGGTAATCCTTTGCTCATAATAAAACGTATGTCTCGATTATATAGACGGGAAAATTACGGCACAGGTCAAGGGGCTCCAAAGATGATAAACACCAAAATGACATATATGTCATTCCGGAAATTTCGATAGCCAACTCTTTATTCTCTATATAGTGAAGATTAGAACCTTTCAAAGGTTTTTTACAGAATATCTAAAATGGGAAAATTATTTTGCCCAACATACAGGAAATAGCGGATGGTCCATTGGGTCACCTTGCTTAAAGGATCTTAATTCCGGAAAGGGCGGTGAAGTTTCTCCTGGCCTTTCAGCGAAAACTGCATCGTCACCTATCCAGCGAGACGAAAAAGCTCTTCTTCTTATTTCGCTATGGGAATTCCCTTTCCCAGAATGAAGCGTTTTAAAATGAAAAACAATACAATCCCCCGGCTCCATATCCCATGATAAGATCTTATGTTCATTCCTATGGGCATCAATGTCTGGGATTGAATCAAAACACCCGGGAGGATAATCGTAGTCTTTTAAGGTCAGGAATTTGATGGGCATGAACATTTTTCCTAACAGATGAGAACCGGCAACAAACTCTAGCCCCGATTCTTTCGGAACTGGATCTAAGGGCAGCCAAATACTGCACACCTGTTCACCATCTACACAATAATAGGGCTGATCATGGTGCCAAGGTGTTGATTCAGCTGTTTTCGGTTCCTTAACAAGAACATGTTCATGAAAAATCCGCATCTCTGAAGATTGAGTTAAACAGCCAGCAATTTCCGCTGCCGGAGAATTCAAAATGAAATTATTATATTCTTTAAAACGGCTCCAATTACAATAATCATCATAAAAATCACCTTCATCGTCTTGTGGAGTGTATTGGCAGGCATAGGGCCCCGGATCCTTACGGTTTTTCTCTATGCCCTCAGCTAAGATGTGTAGCCAATCAAGATCAAAAGTATTTTTGAGCAGGATGGCACCATTTTCAGAAAATTCCTGAATTTGCGATTTGGATATCACCCCTGATTCACGCGTCCATAAAATAATTTCTGGACTTCAGGACTATTCATCACATTCGGTCTATCCTTGTAGCATAATGTGCCTACATACCTTGTTGTATTCCCTTTAATGGGTGTTACACGATGCAAGGAATAGAATCCTGCAAATAGGAGCAGGTCGCCCGGTTCAACATCTAACGTAACTACGCCTACATCCGACCCTTCCAAAACAGACCCTAATTTTGAATAATCATCAGTATCCTTTTTTCGCAAATCGGGGATGGTTTGAAACAGGCCACCCTCATCCGGTCGTTGAATCAACAAAGTTATGGTTACTTGTGATTCATCATAATGCCAGCCATGGTTTTGGCCCGCGCCCATACAATTAACTGTGAGCGCTGCCATGGGATCAGCCATACGAAATAATTTATACCCCAATACCTCCGATAAAAAACGAATAAGTGGATCCCAATTGTATAATAGATGCAATGCATCTTGTGGATTCATCAGGTCATGTGGAATAGAGTTTAAGGACGTATCCTCCCTCATTCTTAAGGGGTGATCTGCTGGTAGAGTATTATCATCCTCTTCAAAAAATACGTTATGATTATCTTTACAAAAATGGGATCGGTGAATAGTACTATCTGTTTCTGCAATCATCCTGTCCAAGATTGGTTGTTGCACAAAATTCTTAAGAATCGCTACACCCGATTGTTGAAAGGACGATTTACAGTTTTTCGCAAGGGTTTTCCAAACATCCGTTTTGGGTTGATCGAGTGGATATTTCTCTTTATTTATAATATTTTCTGCACCAAGCATCACCGGAAAATATAAACGGTTTTCCCATTCTATCTAAGATTAAATTCACGCCTTTATTTAATCATGAAAGCAAAAAATAATTCACCAAAACTTGACCGTCAACTGGGCTTATTTGACAGTACTATGATGGTGGTTGGTATAGTGATCGGTTCTGGAATCTTTATGACTACAGGACTCATGGCGGATGCTCTGCCCTCAGCTTCCTTGATCCTTATTGTCTGGCTATTGGGTGGTTTACAAATGCTGGCCGGGGCACTGACTTATGCAGAGTTGGGCGCTGCCATGCCGAAAGCCGGCGGGCAGTATGTTTATCTTCGAGAGGCATACGGATCATTACCGGCCTTTCTTTTTGGATGGGTTGCATTTATAGCTTATTTGACAGGAACAAATGCTGCAATTGCTGTTGCGGTGGCTGAGCACCTTGGCTCATTTTATCCCAGCATTTCGAACCATAATATTGTAATAGGCTTTGATTATTTTTCCATATCTGGGGGCCAAATTTTTGCTATTTCCTTAATTCTTATTTTATCCTTCATAAATTATTTAGGTATTTTATTTGGGAAATGGATTCAAAATGTTTTTACAATATTGAAAATTGGGAGCATATTATTTTTCGCACTTGCAGGATTATTTATTTCTACAGGCAATCATATAGATTTTTCAATCAATCCAACCAGTATGAGTATTGGATCAATACTCACCGGGATGGGAATTGCCTTAGTAGCGGTAACCTGGACAGTTGGGGGATGGGAATATGTAACTTTTGCAGCTGGAGAAATCAAAAATCCTAAAAAAAACCTGCCTTTGGCTCTAATAATTGGAACGGCACTAATCCTTGTTTTATATATTATGATCAATATTGCATATTTAAAGGTATTGCCCATGGATTCACTTATTGGTGAATTAAAGGTTGGTGAAGCTACTGCCAAGTCGCTCTACGGCCCTGGGATAGCAGGTGCATTTGTCGTGGTTGTGATTATATCTATGTTTGGTTCATTGAATGGGAATATACTTGTCGGCCCAAGAATATCATACGCGATGGCCAAAGATAAATTATTCTTTTCCAAGGCGGCTGATGTGCATCCAAAATTCCATACACCGGGCAATGCGATTATGATTCAGGGTTTATGGGCATCAGTTTTGGCGTTATCCGGTACCTTTGAGGAAATAATCACTCTTGTGGTGTTTGTGAATTTCATGATGTGGATTGCAGCGTCGTCAACGGTGTTTGTATTACGAAAAAAGCAACCTGAACTAGAACGACCCTATAAAGTATGGGGTTATCCGTATGTGCCTGCATTTTTTATTATATTTTCATCAGCTATTATGATAAACACTTTTTTCGAGTCACCGCAACAATCCTTAATGGGGATTGGGCTTACATTACTCGGGATTCCAGCTTATTTATATTGGAAGAAAAGTTAGTTATTTAGGATAAAGATGTCGACCCATTTACATTATTTCATAATATACGACTTGAATCGTTTGGGTATTTCAAATCCCAGGGCGCACGAATTGTATCCATGGTCTCCATGATCTGGAGTGATTCATCCAGTCGCATGCGAGGACTTTCCAATAAACCTTCCCTCAAACAACGGTGGACTTCTTTCACCTGGTAATGTAATCCATTCCCCAGTATGGGTTCTTCAAAATCAATTATTTTTTGTCCATCCACGTATAAGGTGGCTTTATTGGGCACGGCAAACAGGTCCGGTATTTTAATATAACCTTCCGTGCCATAAATATAAGCATTATTCACGGTAACGGTTCGCAAAGCAAAGGTCAGTACCGCCAATGCACCATTGTCATATTCCAGAATGGATGCGCCTTGTTCGTCAGATCCGTAATCTCCAATAAATCCAAATCCTGTTGCTTTATTGGGCGGACCGCCAAATATCATGGATGAGAACCCTATCACATAAATCCCAAGATCCAATAGACTACCGCCACCCAGTTCCGAGTTTAAGGCACGATCTTCCATGGAGAAATCCCCACGGATGCAGCGGTCGGCTTGTACAATGCGTACATCTCCGATTAAACCATCAGCGATCCAACCCAGGACTTGATGAATCACCGGGAAGTGGCGGGTCGTCAATGCCTCCATTAAAAAAACATTATTTTTCCGGGCGGTTTGTATCATTTTTTCTGCTTCCCCCGCATGGATACAAAAGGCCTTTTCACATAGGACAGCTTTTTTTGCATTCATGCATAGGATGCTGTTTTCTGCGTGGAATACATGAGGAGTGGCAATATAGATTACATCCACATCCGAATCATTGGCCAGAGACTCATACGATGGATGACGATTGGGGATATTATGTTTATTCCCAAACGCATCTGCTGTGGCCTGATTTCGGGATCCCACTGCTACCACCTCAGCATCGGGGACATGCTTGATGTCTTCTGTAAAACTACCAGCAATTTTACCTGTGCTTAATATGCCCCAGCAGATTTTTTTCATGGTGTAAAATTACCATTCTGATAATCTTCAAATGCTTTTAAAATTTCGCCCCGAGTATTCATTACAAAAGGTCCGCCTCGTGCTACCGGTTCATTCAAGGGTTCTCCTGCGACAAAATAAATGCCCGCTTGTGTGTCATTTGTTTTAAAATGGACATTGCCCTCTGTATTGTAAACGGCTAATTGACCTTTGGAAAGGAATTCTCCGGACTTAACATCCCCTTCGTAAATAAATCCAAAAGCATTCCAACCATCCATAATGGGAATGATTATTTCACTTTCCGGGTTTAATCGAATATCCATTATCAAAACGGGCGTGTGAGATTTCCCTGGTCCGATAGTCCCATTATATTCTCCCGAGATAACTTTCACAGTTCCGAATACTTCTTTTAAAATAGGAATCTGCTCAGCATGGATATCCTGGTAGGCAGGCTCAATCATTTTTTTCTCTTTGGGCAAATTCAACCACAACTGGAATCCCCGGACTAAGCCATCGGTCTGGATAGGCATTTCGCTATGCACAATTCCCCTACCGGCAGTCATCCATTGGATGGAACCATCTCCAAGTAATCCATCATTCCCGGCTGAATCTTGATGCTGCCATTTTCCGTTCAACATATAAGTAATGGTTTCAAATCCACGGTGGGGATGAGGCGGAAAGCCGGCGATGTAATCATTTGGGTCGTTGCTCCCGAATTCATCTAATAAAAGAAATGGATCCAGCATATTGAGTTCCGGACTACCGATGATACGAGTGAGTTTCACGCCAGCGCCGTCAGATGTTTTCATGCCAATAGTGGTTTTAATAATTTTACGCTGAATCATAGGTAAAATTATCCATGATAATAAGTACACAAAAACAAAAAAGCCCCATAAGGGCTTTTTTGTTTTTATTTAATTGAATTCTGAAATTATTCTACCATTTCACCACCACCGAGAAGATCAGCAACATTGAATTGTCCATCTTTTTCCATTTGTCTTGCAACGTCCACAACTTTTTTACGAGCTGTATCCACATCCCGTTTGGGTCGTGGGCCCTCTTCCGGTTCGTACATAGCTTGTTTTTTCTGGGGTAAGTTGCCAATAATGCGGTCAACTATTTCCTGATCTACACCTTTCATGGCCATGGAAACGTCTGACAAATCCACGGTATTCATAATATCGCGAAGGGTGCCGTCGGGGAATTGCTCAATAATATCAATAAACGTGAGATGGTATTTCTTCACATCTTCATAAAGATCCGGATCTTCGTTTTGCAGTGTTTGTAGATACCGCGCTTCATCTTCCGAGGACATACCACCAATAATTTGAGCTATCTCTTTTCCGCCTCCGCGAGAGAATTCTGTTGTACGAGGCAGATAGCTAGATTTATCATGCAAACGTGCTGCTACTTCAATAATGCCTTCCAGAGGAATATCTCCGAGTGATCCTAGCTCAATCAAAATCTCTCCCTTTTCCATGGGATCAACTTTATCCAGAATTAGCATTCTTTTTTCTGGTTCAAGCTGTGCTAGCACCATGGCAATCACAGGTGGGTCTTCCTTATTTAAGAGAGCGAGTAATTGCTCATCCTGCAGATCTACTAAAAATTCAAATGGCTGAATAGGCCCATCCTCTTTTTTTTCGTCTTGGAATTGTTCGCTTAGAAATCCGAAATAAAATTCTTCAATGACTTGTTTTTTTACAGTAAAAGCTACATCGCCCATTTCTCGCATAGTGGATCGAATCTTTCGGATTTCAGTTTTTGATAAGCCTTTAACCAAAGATAAGGATAGACTTTCCCCTACAACAGAAAAGAGGATAGCTACCTTATGCAGGCCTGAAAGCATATGATAATCAGTAATCATGGTATTCTTCCTTCCTATTATTCTTCGTCACCATCATCACCACTATCGGATTCTTCTTCCGGTTCAGGTGGTGCAGGTGCGGGTTGTTCTAACCATTCTTTTACGATGGTAGATGTTCTACCAGGTTGTCCAACACTCATGGAGACAACCGATTTCCGAATATCATCTATTTCACTTTTTAATACATTCGGATCGTCGCCATATGATTTTGGAGCTTGATGCTCTGGCTCTGGCTCTGGTTCTGGTTCTGGCTCTGGTTCTGACTCTTGAGCGATCGGTTCATCCTTGGATTCTTCATCTTTTTCATCTTTCTTTTCATCTTTCTTTTCATCTTTCTTGGACTTTTTATCTTTTGTCTTAGATTTTTTCTTTTTCTTCTTTCTTGGACGAGGTGGAGGATACATCCATGGTGGAACGGGTGGTTGTTGCTGCCTGGTTCTACCCATGACGAATATAAGGGCGCCCACTAAAATAAGAGCTAATACACCCAGAGCAATTAACATTAACTGAGATGAATCCTTACTTTCTGCCTGTAAGGCATCCAATTCTGTCTGTACGCCTTCAAGTGCCGCTATTTTTTCTTCAATCAACGAATCACGAGATGCTTTTTCTTTTTCCCTGGTTGCCAATTCTACTTCAATTTTTGCCTGTGTTTTTTTCTGAGCATCAATAGAATCCTGCAGCATAGCTTGTAGAAGCATTCTTCGAAGGCTTTGTAATTCATTATCCAGTAAAGCAAAGCGGGATGAGTCAACTTTAGATTGTTTTTCTACGTCTTCCTTATGGCTGATTTGCAGCATATCCCTTAATGCGGAAATTTCATTATTGAGCTTTGCTACTTTCAGGGAATCTCGGCGAAGCATTTCTTCCTTTTCTGCAGCATATGCCTGAGCTTTGGCTTTGTCTTCCATTTGGGCTAATTGGCCTTCAAAGAAGGATCGATCTTCATCGCGGCGAGCCGTTTCTTCTGTGCGATATTGTTGAATATCTTCTCGCCAATCCGTGTTTTCAGTCACGCGTTTTTGTTCTAACAAATCTATTTTTTCTGCAATGTTCTTCAGCATAATCTGTTCAGCAGAACGCTGGTCACGGCGCTCTTTAAAACTAGCCGTCATGATGGTGAACTTATCACCACGATCCCGGTCAAATTTGGATGCAGCCATAGTGAGCTGGCGTATATTTTCAATTAATTCCGGTGCTGCACCCTCCTGAAGTATCAGGGTAAGGTCTATTCGTTTCACTTCTGCGCGGGAAGGTCGCTTACGGGAAATAACTTTATCCACCATTTCTCTCTGAGCATTATCATCATTGGTCGGTTGGTCCATGGGTTCCATAGTTCTTGGGGAAATCGGTGTAGATTGGGTTACAGATCTCGGTTGAGATTTTTCACCGGCAACATCAATTTCAAATCCTGGTATTGGGAGCCCGATAGAATAACCGCTTGCTGGTTCCGGTTGGGACTCTTCTATCATTTTTCTCTGTATTCTCAAGAGCGCATCGGCTGTTTTCTCTGCAGGTGTTATGTCAGCTCTTTTCCCAGATTCTCGAGGAGAAAAAACTGTGATTTGTTCATTTACCTCATCTAAAATTTCCAATTCAACATCAATGTTAATAACATATTTGTGTGAATCAATAAGCTTGGAAAGGGCTTCTTTGACACGTTGTCGAATGTTGTTTTCCACCATCAGTTTTTGGGAGAGATAACCTCCGCTCTGTCCTATGAGTAGTGTGACCGCAACAACTACTCCTATGATAGGTATTAAATATTTATTCCCCTTACTCATGTGATGACTCCTTGGTATGTTTTTCAATCTCATCGTTTATGAGATCAAGAATCACCTTTCATATAACCGCTGGCATCATGGTGCGTTGGTTTGATGAATGTGATTTGAATTCTCCTGTTATTTGATTTTTGTTTGGTTGTTGTATTCATTTTTAATACTTCTTCCCAGGTAAGTGTCAAGGGATTATACATGGGGTTTTCCGCTCTAAGGCTGTCAATTCCTTTTGGGTACCAATCTCCATATCCTGCAGCAAGTAGCCTGGGTGCCGGTACGCCGTTGTCAATCATGTACCGCACCACTGCAGCGCCCCTTGCAGCAGATAATTCCCAGTTACTGGCATAAAATTTTTTCCATTTCTTGGGCATAGCATCACTATCTGAATGCCCTGCTACCTCCACCTGAAAAACGCTCATTTGGATCTTAGGTATTATTTCTTCATTCAACAATGTTTCTAATTCCGGTTTCATATCTGCTTTTCCTGAAGGGAATGCAAAATCGCCCTTAATATTGACTATAAGTCCCTTGGCGCTGGTTTCAATATCAATGGGAGGATCACCCGCCGGGTTTTCCTTTTTCATTTGTTCAATGGTTTCTTCCATAGCATCTTTCATGGCAGCCAAGTTCTCAATAGGCTCAAATTCTCCTTCATCTGATGCTTTGCCAGATGCTTTAATCTTACTTCCTAGGGATTTTCCTTGAGAATTCGCCATCTCCTGTAACTTCACTGGATCCATCGTTGATATAGCAGCCAAAAGTACAAAGAAAGCAAACAGAAGTGTCATCATGTCGGCGAAAGTGCCGAACCATCCAGGCAAACCTTCTTCAACGGATTCTTCCCCCGCTGAAAAACCCTTTTTATAGGCTTTCTTTTCTGCTGCTGTCATACCCATATCAAATTACTCCCGCTTCCACTCCGCAGGTGGAATAAAAGAATTGAGTTTTTCCCTGATAATAAGAGGATGCTTTTTCTGATGAATCAATCTCGCTGCCTCCACCAGCAGGCTCGCAGACATAGATGTCATTGTGGTTTTATTTCCCATTTTTTGAGCCATCGGCAGAAAAAATAAATTTGCAAAAACAGCACCATAAAGTGTAGTGATCAATGCTGCAGCCATACCGCCACCCAGGTTATCTGCACCGCCTTCACCGCCAAATCCAGCTAACATAAGCACCAGACCGATTAGCGTCCCAACCATACCCCAGGCCGGAGCCAGGTCTCCCATGGATTTTAACATATCTGTTTGAACTTTTTCACGCTTTTCACGATATTCAATTCTTGTTTCCATAATCTCAGTTACTTCATCCAAAGAATATCCATCGACCACCATTTGGACACCATCCTTTAAAAAATAAATTCTAACTGTTTCAACTGCTTTTTCAAGATCTGCTGCTCCTTTTCGTGCAGATTCTCCAACTTCACATGCTGTATCAACTAAGGGACCCATTTTATCATCTGCCGGTTTTAATACGGCGCCAATAGCCTTACCCAACGCCACAACATGAGGCATGGGAAACGCTACAAAAATAGATGCAATCATACCACCGGCAACAATTCCAAAACTCGGTATTGAAATAAAGTCACCAAATCCACCAGCTGAGCCCTCAACAAAGAGTGCATAAGCAATACTGCCGATCATGGCAGCCATACCAAGAACAACTCCAATAATTAAAGCAATATCCATTAATTCACTCCTCTGAAATATTTGCAGATTTTAAGTTATTTTCATGCAGAGC
>ERZ651768.3430-NODE-3430-length-10615-cov-2.461283_pt1 | contig 10615 bp, 11 predicted proteins | sample MGYA00514754_ERZ651768 | MGnify/ENA metagenome assembly ERZ651768 | reverse complement strand
TGTTGAAGACACCAACAGAAGTGCAAGACCCATCAGAACTGGCAGCAGTCGTTTCTTACCTAAAATGATTAGCCACTTTTCTGTTTCCCAGCTACTCTGAATTCTCTTAGCTATTTAAGATTCCTAGTCCACCAACTAACTTCAATTCTTCCCCGCTTTGTGCCATCATTACGGAATGAAACGACTGCTGCCAGTTCCGTTCGGTGGGCCAAGAAAATGAGTACTGATTTCCAGAAGGGTTTGGATACATTCGACAAGAATGATTATTCCGCTGCACTACGTGAGTGGATACCTCTTGCCGAACATGAGGATGCATATGTTCACTCTAATCTGGGAGTGATGTACGACATTATTCCCGCCGACAGCATAATTCAAAGCAATGTTCGAAGAATATTACTTTTTTGCGCTCTTGAATGACGGTTCGAAGCAATTGAATAAATGGCAATCCCATTTTGGAAATATTCTCGGGACGGAACAAATTGTGTGAGTTTTTTGATTACATTAGTAAATTTTGAATCAGGTTGTCCTTGGCTAAAAAATTTACTTCAACAACGTAAGGATATGATAATAGTGGCGAAAACAATTCCGGGGGGAAAACGTGATGACCGATGATCTTCAGAACCTCTTAACCTGGCACAACGGTGAGAAAGTCTATTCACCATTTACGGATGAAGAGATGGCGGGCCGCCAAGCGGCCATGCGGGCCGAAATGGAAAGGGCGAATTTGGATGCCTGCCTTTTCACCTCTTACCACAATATTTGCTACTTCTCTGGCTTCCTCTATTGCGCCTTTGGTCGTCGGTTCGCCCTCGCAATTACGGAGGATAGTGCAACCACGATAACGCCCTCAATTGACGGGGGGCAGCCTTGGCGACGAAGTTATGCTGATAACCTAACTTATACCGATTGGCGTCGCGATAACTACTTCCGCGCCCTTCAAGAACGTCTTGGCTGGGTCAAGCGCCTAGGTATCGAATTCGATCACGTCAATCTAGATCTCCAGCGTCTTTTACAAGAGTGTTTTCCGGACACCAAACTCGTCGATGTAGCAGAATTCGCAATGCAGTTGAGAACCGTTAAATCACTGGAAGAGCAATCCTTGATCCGGGAAGGAGCGCGCATCTGTCGTGTTGGCGGTGAAGCCTGCATGAAGGCCACGGAGGCGGGCGTCGCGGAGCATGAGGTTGCGCTCGCCTCTAACGACGCCATGGTGCGAGAGATCGCAAATAGCTTTCCATTCGTTGAATTGATGGACACCTGGACCTGGTTCCAGTCGGGAATTAATACGGATGGGGCACACAACCCCGTTACTAATAAGATTATTGAGCCCGGCGATATTCTATCATTGAACTGCTTCCCTATGATTTTTGGGTATTACACGGCTTTGGAGCGGACCCTTTTCTGCGACTACGCTTCGGACGAGCATCTATCACTCTGGGAAAAAAACTGCGCGGTACACGAGCGAGGAATGGCGTTGATTCAGCCTGGTTCGCGATGTTGCGAAATCGCTGCTGAACTAAACGAAATGTATCGCAATTGGGACCTTTTGAAATACCGGTCTTTTGGATACGGGCACTCCTTTGGCGTCCTTAGCCACTACTACGGTCGCGAAGCAGCTATAGAATTAAGAGAAGACGTGGAGACCCGCCTTGAGCCAGGCATGATCGTCTCCATGGAGCCCATGATCATGGTACCTGTAGACAATGCCGGAGCAGGTGGGTACCGAGAACACGATATCCTAATCGTGGGTGAGGATGATGCTGAGAACATCACCAATTTTCCATTCGGCCCCGAACATATGATAATGAACTCTGCCTGATGTGAACTTTTATGTATTCCCTGCCCACTTGTGTCTGCTCGATTTGCGTCTTAGGGCCAAATTCGTGTACGCTGGCTAAATTGTGGTGATCCGAGGATTCACTGCTGTAAAATAATAACCCAACCCAATTCATTGCGGGGAATCGTGGAAGCTGCAACCATCGATGAGGCTGGTCAGAAAAGTTTAGTTGGCGGGAATGCCAGCAGCAGAAATATTTTGGTTCGCTTTAAAGGAGTTCAAAAGAGCTACGACGGCCTATCCCTAGTCGTAAAGAACCTTGATCTCGATATCGAAAATGGTGAATTCCTAACCATGCTCGGCCCGTCGGGCTCGGGTAAAACCACTTGCCTTTTGATGCTTGCCGGTTTCGAAACAGCGACCCACGGACAAATTTATCTGGACGGTGAGCCTATCAACAACGTGCCGCCGCACAAGCGCGATATTGGCATGGTGTTTCAGAACTATGCACTTTTCCCACATATGACCGTGGCGGAAAACCTCGCTTTTCCTCTCAAAGTCAGAAAGCTCGGACGGACCGAGGTCAATGACCGCGTGCAAAAGGCTCTCGATATGGTCCAGCTACCCGATTTTGGTGGGCGTCGCCCGGCGCAACTATCTGGTGGCCAGCAACAGCGCGTCGCAGTCGCCCGTACACTGGTATTTGATCCGAAGCTGGTTCTCATGGACGAGCCGCTCGGTGCTCTGGACAAACAGTTGCGCGAACAGATGCAGTACGAGATCAAGCATATTCACGAGAACCTCGGTATTACGGTCGTCTATGTAACGCACGACCAATCCGAAGCATTGACGATGTCAAATAGGATCGCCGTCTTCAATGACGGTGTTATACAGCAACTGGCCCCCCCGTCCAACCTGTACGAACAGCCAGTAAATTCGTTCGTCGCGCAGTTTATTGGAGAGAACAACAAATTGACTGGCATTGTGGTAGAGCAGACAGAAAATGCCTGTACAGTTGTTCTCGACTCCGGCGAGCATGTAAAGGCTTTACCTATTAATACGTCAGGGCCGAATACGTCTACTATGCTTTCAATTCGCCCCGAGCGTGTGGCGCTCAATCCTAAAGACGGCGAATGTGATACGACTGTATTGGGCCGCGTTGAAGAATTGATTTATCTCGGGGATCACATCCGAACGCGCATATCGGTCTGCGGCCGCGATGATTTTATCGTTAAGGTACCGAATGCATCAGATTCATCTAGTTTGGTACCTGGTAATAAAATCCCGTTGGGATGGCAAATGGAGAATTGCCGCGCTCTCGACATGCCGGAAGATATTTAATACGTTACAAATTAATAATGAAATTAGCAATGAACCAATAGATTAGGGAGAATTCAAATGAGATTTAAACAAAGCCTTGCTGTCGTTGCGATTGCGTCAGCGGTAACCGCTTTCGCTGAACCGGCGACCGCGGTAACGGAATTAGTCGTGGTATCTTGGGGCGGCGCCTATTCAGCCAGCCAACAGAAAGCGTATCACGAGCCGTATATGAAAAAAAACCCGGGCATTAAGATCATAAATGATGATTCGGCGCCCGAGGCTGTCGCCAAATTACGCGCGATGAACGAGGTCAAGAATGTGACCTGGGATCTGGTCGACGCCGTCGCCTCAGACGCCATGCGGCTCTGTGACGAAGGCTTGGCTGAACCGATCAACGCTGACAAGGATCTAGCTCCAGCGCCAGACGGCACACCCGCCTCCAAGGATTTTGGCGACCTTCTGGTGTCAGAATGCTTCATTCCACAGATCGTGTACTCGACCACATTCGGCTATCGAAAAGACCTGGTAAAGGTCAAGCCGACCAGCGTTTGTGATGTGTTCGATCTCGGGAAGATCCCGGGCAAGCGCTCACTTGAGAAAAAGCCTATCAACAACTTCGAATGGGCCTTGCTATGTGACGGCGTTGCCCCTGACAAGGTCTACGACGTGCTTGGCGCCAAAGGCGGCGTGGAACGTGCCCTGAAGAAACTCGCCACCATCAAGGGCCATGTGATCTGGTGGACCAAGGGCGCCCAGACGCCACAGCTCCTGGCGGACGGTGAAGTGGTCATTGGCTCAACCTATAACGGCCGTCTATTTTCGCTAATCGAGGAGGAAAAGCAGCCGGTCGGGATGTTGTGGGACTGGCAGGTCTTCGACCTTGATGGCTGGATTATTCCAAAAGGCACCAAGAACCTAGCGGCAGTGAAAAAGTTTGTCCGCTTTGCGACCGACACCCAGCGGCTCGCCGACCAGGCCAAGTTCATCTCCTACGGCCCGGCCCGCAAATCCTCAGCACCGCTGGTTTCCAAACACGCCACGCTCGGGATCGACATGAAGCCACACATGCCAACTGATCCCAACAATGCCAAGACCACGCTGTTGTACAACTATGAGTTCTGGGCCGATCACCAGGACGATTTCACGCAACGGTTCCAGGCTTGGCTCGCCAAATAAGGCTAGTACAGTATCCGGGGTGGTCAGAAGCCACCCCGGATACATTGTGAACTGCAGTCCTTAGTTACGATGGCGGGTGCCGTCCAACAAGGAGAAGGCATCTTTACCGCGGATGGCACGCCACTCCGCGTAAGCTTGGCGCGCGCCCTAAGACGGCAGAAAATTCGCGCGCTGTTGTTGGTCGCGCCACTATTACTCTTCATTTCCATCACCTTTCTTATCCCGATCGGCGACATGCTCTTCCGCTCGGTGGAAAACAACATCGTCGCCGAGGTTCTGCCGCATAGCACCAAGCTTCTTGCGGACTGGGATCCCGCCTTGGGCCAACTGCCCTCGGAGGAAGTCTACGCCGCTATGGTCAAAGATCTAAAGGAAGGCCGAAAGAACCGCACCATCTCTAGAGCCGGTCAACGTCTAAACTACGAATTGTCCGGGATGTCGAGTTTGTTTCGATCGTCCGGTAGGAAGGCAAAGCGCATCAAGGCGCCTCCATACAAAGAGGCCCTGATCAAGACCAAGAAGGAATGGGGTGAGATTGAGACCTGGAAGCTGATTAAGCAGTTCTCGCCCGCCTATACGGATGGATACCTGTTGGCCGCCGTCGACGCTAAACGCCAATTCGACGGCGGAGTTGCGCAAGTTAGTGAAAGTAGGCGCATCTATCTACCGTTGTTCGTCAGAACCTTGCGACTTAGCCTCATCATTACCTTGCTGACGCTGCTGTTCGGCTTTCCGGTCGCTTATCTCATGGCGACCCTGCCGACTAAGGCATCCAACGTGTTGCTTATATTTGTGTTGTTGCCATTCTGGACGTCGCTGTTGGTGCGTACGACGGCCTGGATCGCGCTGCTTCAACAACAGGGAGTCATCAACGAGCTTCTGGTCGTGGTCGGCCTGGTCAGCACCGAAAATCGGCCGCAGATGATCCACAACGAATTCGGCACCATCGTCGCGATGACGCACATACTGCTGCCTTTCATGGTACTGCCGTTGTTCAGCGTCATGAAAACAATTCCTGACAGCTACGTCCGGGCCGCAGTGTCACTGGGCGCGCACCCTTGGGTCGCGTTCTGGAAGGTTTATTTTCCCAATACGGTGCCAGGTATCGGCGCTGGGGCAATCCTGGTCTTTATTCTGGCGATCGGCTATTACATAACGCCGGAACTGGTTGGGGGAACGACGGGCACCTTCATTTCCAACCGCATCGCCCACCACATTTCGTCATCCCTGAACTGGGGTCTCGCAGCGTCACTGGGCATAATCCTGCTTGCTGTCGTGATCGCTTTATTTTTGATTTACGATAAGATCGTCGGCATTGATAACATGAAGCTCGGCTGAGATGGCTGCGCCGCTACCCCCATACCTATCTGCAACCGAGCGGGTCTGGCATTACGCTTTCCGCATCATCTGCGGCCTGATCTTCTTCTTCTTGGTCTTCCCACTTGTTGTGGTAGTGCCCCTATCGTTCAACGCGGTCCCGTTCTTCACCTTCACCAAGGAGATGCTAGCCCTTGATCCGGCCGGCTACTCGCTAAAATGGTACGAGGATTTTTTCACCAGCTTGAACTGGCGGGGCGCGGTGCAGAACAGCATAATCATTGCCTTCTGCGCGACCCTTTTGTCGACGACCCTGGGCACTCTGGCCGCACTTGGCCTGTCGCGACCGAATGTGCCGGCGAAGACACTGCTGATGAGCATCTTGATTTCTCCGATGATCGTGCCTCTGATTATCTCGGCTGCCGGGATGTTTTTCTTTTATTCTCGCATCGGCCTACAGGGCACTCATCTCGGCGTCATTCTAGCCCACGCGGCATTGGGCACGCCGTTCGTAGTCATAACCGTCACCGCAACCCTGGTTGGCTTTGACAACAGTTTAATCCGTGCCGCCGCCAGTCTTGGCGCCACACCGCCAACCATTTTTTTCAAGGTGATTGTGCCACTGATCCTACCTGGCGTGATTTCGGGCGCTCTGTTTGCCTTTATCACATCATTCGACGAAGTGGTGGTGGTGCTGTTCGTAGGCAGCTTCAAGCAGCGCACGATCCCCTGGCAGATGTTCTCTGGCATCCGTGAGCACATCAGCCCGACGATCCTTGCAGTTGCTACGATCCTTACGCTGGTTTCGGTTGCCCTGCTGATTTCCGTAGAAATGTTACGCCGGCGCGGTGAACGCCTGCGAGGCATAACGTCCAGCTAAACTGCCGTAGGTACACCAGACAACATAGAAATTTCCCGACCGCCGATAATGCGACTGCGTAAGGCGCCAGATTTTCGGCGCAACTGCGCTAGCGCCAGTCTCGACCGTGTAAGCTCCTCCTACAGTAGAACTACTGCGCATCCCGCCACGGCACACATATTAGTAGGTTGCCCGCCCGCCTGAGAGGTCGAAAACTCCTCCAGTGGAAAAGCTGCAATCCTCTGAAGCCAACCAGGCCACCAGCGCGGCCGCTTCCTTGGTTTGGCCAAGACGGCCCATGGGAATACGCGAGAGCATATAGTCCACATGTTCCTGGGTAATTTGGTCGAAGATGGAGGTACGGATCGCCGCCGGCGTGACGCAGTTGATCAAAACACCCGCCTCTGCTGTTTCTTTTGCGAGAGATTTGGTTAGGCCAATGACGCCGGCCTTTGCAGCGGAATAGGCACAGGCGTTGGGGTTGCCTTCCTTACCCGCGATGGAAGCAATGTTGACGATGCGGCCGTATCCCTGGTCCATCATGTGGGAGATTACGCTCTGGCAGCAGACAAACACCGCGTCCAGATCCAGGTTCACCACCGACCGCCATTCTTCATAGCTGTATTCCCAGCTTTTTTTCGCTGGCCCAGCGATTCCGGCGTTACAGACAAGAATGTCAATCCTGCCCATAGCGGCCAGGGCATTGTCACGCCCGGCAGCCACCTGTTCCGGGTCAGTTACATCGAGGCAGGCGCCCAGCAGTCTATCGCCTGCGTCTTGGGCCCCTTGCATGGTATCTAAATTTTTCTGGCTGATATCCCACATGGTAACCCGCGCACCTGAGGCAAGAAACCTTTCGCTGATGGCCCGGCCGATGCCGTCGGCGCCACCTGTCACAATCGCGGCACGCCCTTCCAGATCAATTTTGTTCATTTTCTCGCTCCTAACGCTTATCCCTGATAAAAGGAAAAATCCTAGTAAAATCGGCGCCCGGTTCAGTGCCTGCAAAGCGTTGCCAGATAGGGAGCAAGGCCGTGGCGATCGTGTCCGAAGTACCTGCACCAGCAACGTTATCCACATACAAAGAGATGTCTTTCAGATACAGGGTGTTGAGAAATTCCGCGTCAAAGGTTTCCGACATCACACGTTTGGGAAATTTATCCGAGGTCGCCGTGTTCTGTCCGGAGGAGGCATTCAATACATCCAGCATAGTGGACATCTCCAGCCCCTGGGTCAGACCGAAAGAAATTGCCTCGGACGTGGCAGTCAGCGCCAAGCCAGACAGATAATTGTTCAATAGTTTCATCGCCTGGGCTTGTCCCGGTTCTGTTCCCACATGAAACAGATTTTTTGACATGGCGTTTAGAACATAGCTAAGAGCTTCAAAATCTTCCCTGGGGCCAGCGAACATTAACGCAATGGTGGCCGCTGCCGCGCCCGCAATACCGCCCGATACGGGTGCATCCATGTAAGCCAGTTCAGAATTTGCCAATCTTCCGTGAACTTTCTTGGCGGCCGCAACGCCGATAGTGGAGGTATCGACGATTGTGGTGACAGTGCGCCGATTGGTCTCGATAATTTCCTCCGCCACTGCGGCGGATACGTCGCCATTGGGCAGACTGAGGATAACGACCTCCGCTGCCGCAGCCACAGCGCCTACCGACGTCCCAATCTTAGCGTCTTTCGGCGCCCGTTCCTTAGTCCCCGCTACATCGTAGCAAATCAACTCAAAACCGGCCTTGGCTACATTTTCAGCCATGCGGCTGCCCATGGCGCCTAGGCCTATAAAGCCAACGGTAGGACGAAATTCTGCTGCCACGCCTAGTCACCACCCTGCTGCTCATCCAAGATACGCCGCCCTATGCGGAAAGCTTCCACCCCCGCCGGCATGCCGCAATAAATGGCGACTTGCTCAAGGGTGGCGCGAATTTCGTCTGTGCTGCAGCCATTATTTAGAGCGGCCCGAAAATGCAACTCGAACTCATGGCTTCGGCCGAGAGCCGACAGCATGGCCAGATTAATCAGAGATCGGGTCTTTTTCTCTAACGTATCATCGCCCCAAATTCCTCCCCATGCGAATTCGGTCACCATTTCCTGAAAATGGCTGTTGAAATCGTTCACGTTATTGATATTTCGGTTCACGTATTCCTCGCCCAGAACTTCCTTTCGAATGCTCAGGCCTTTGTCATAAAGCGCCTTGTCCATATCTCGCTCCCTACCAAAAAAAATCGCAGCATAATACGCTCGGAGCATTTGATCTGGCCAGGGCTCTGGCCCATTCTGTAGACGGAAAATGTAATTGGGAGGTGATCATGGGGCGCGTATCTGGGAAAGTGGCTTTGGTGACCGGGGGCGCCTCCGGCATAGGGCGGGCGACCAGCGAACTATTCGCCGAAGAAGGCGCGGCAGTAGTTCTAACGGACCTACAAGACAGCCTGGGCGAGGAAGTCGCCGCAGGTATTAGAGAAAAGGAAGGCCAGGCAACCTACCATCATCACGATGTCACGGATGAAGCGGCCTGGGAAAATGTCATAGACCGGGTCCTGGATGAACATGGCCAAGTAGACATCCTTTTCAACAACGCCGGCGTTGGCGGCGGGGGCGTGCCAGTCGACGAAATGACCTTGGAATATTGGCGACAGACTATGTCGGTAAACCTTGACGGGGTGTTCCTAGGTATAAAGCACGGTGTGCGCGCTATGACCGAAAACGGAGGCGTCATAATCAATACATCGTCGATTTTGGGCGTTGTCGGACTGCCTAATACCGCTGCGTATACTGCCTCCAAGGGCGGAGTGCGATTATTGACCAAGGCTGTAGCCATGGAGTGTGCCGCGCGGGGTTTAAACATCCGAGTCTGCTCTGTGCATCCCGGCTTTATTGACACCCCAATGGTGGGCGGTGCCATACAGCGCGGCGGGCCGGAACGGCGAGAGGCGATCCTGAAGTCCCAACCCACTGGTCAGATGGGCGAGCCTAGTGACATTGCCGAAGGCGTCCTGTACCTGGCCTCGGATGGCGCCAAATTTGTCTCGGGAAGTGAATTAGTGATCGATGGTGGGTATCTAGCCCGTTAGAAGACGAAGGAGAAATGATTATGAACGCCCCTGAAACCTATGAAGTCTTCGCCATTCGTTACGGCACAGTAACCAGCCGGATGCGCCGGGACAATTTCATTATAACTCCCAGCCATCCTATAGATTTGCACGACAGCGAAATGCCCTTGGACTATTTTGTCTGGGCCGTCCGAAATGAAAACCGCACCATTGTAGTCGATACGGGTTTCGAACGCACGGAAGGTGCCAAGCGCGGTCGCACCATTACTCGCCTGCCCTGCGAGGGGCTGGAAATCATGGGCATTGACGCGGCAAAGATCGAGGATGTGATCATAACCCACCTGCACTATGACCACGCCGGCACTCTGGATGACTTCCCCGCAGCACGCTTCCATCTGCAGGAAAGCGAAATGAATTACGCAACGGGCAAGCATATGTGCCACGAACCCTTCGGCCATGCCTATGCGCCCGACCATATCTGCACCATGGTGCGACGGGTATTCGATGGCCGCGTGATGTTCCACGATGGCGCTGCGGAAATTGCGCCAGGGATTTCTGTGCATTGGATTGGCGGCCACACTGCCGGAGTGCAATGCGTTCGGATTTTGACCAAACGAGGCTGGGTGGTTCTAGCTTCCGACGCGTCACATTTTTATGAAAATATGGAAGGCACGGCGCCATTCCCAATCGTCTACTCCGCCTCCGATATGGTGCAAGGGTATGCCACGATGCGCCACTTGGCAGAAAGCGGCAAGCACATCATCCCTGGCCACGATCCTCTTGTGATGGAGCGATATCCCCTAGCCAAGGATGGCCAGAAAGACGTCATTCGTCTGGACGTAATGCCGAAGGAATAGTCTTTCCATCATTGGGCAATGCCGCTGCAGCGAACGGAGACCGAATTAATTGCGCCATGTCTACTTGGCGCGGCCGGAGTTGCGCGAAGCTAGTTCCGGCCTCATCACTGCGCTCTTCGCCCTACGGCTACGAACACAAACTGCCGTCTAATGCCCTGAATTTCCTTCCAAAGAACAATCAAAGAAATTCCTGTCAGAGTTCCAGTCCAAAATGTAGAGGCCTCAAAGATGATGATCCCCATGGGGTTTGCAG
>ERZ651768.3427-NODE-3427-length-10618-cov-3.846789_pt1 | contig 10618 bp, 9 predicted proteins | sample MGYA00514754_ERZ651768 | MGnify/ENA metagenome assembly ERZ651768 | reverse complement strand
GTAGAATTTCCCGGTTCGGGTATCAAAGACCTTCATATCAACGGTGGAACCACCAATAAACTGATAGCGACCATCATGTTGATCACTTTCGGTTGCGCCCAAGAACATTACTGCGCTCAAGATTAAAAATCCGCCTGTTATCAAACCAATAGCATAGTGTTTCATATTTTACTCCTTTGTTATTGATAATGTTATTTATAGTCAAATGCAGAAGATTTTTTTTGTTTTTTATATTTTGACACGATGTAGTTTATGTGTGGTTCTCTTCTCTTTTGTTTTATCTCTCCTGTCCGTGTGTCAAAAACTGTAACAAGAACTTCATACCTCTTATTCCCTACATAATCTTCCTGTGCAAGCAGGACTGTGTCTACCTGATATTGACCCGGATTGAGGGCATCACTAGCTGATCCTAAGGACAGGACCACGGTTAGAGCTAGTAGTAAGCCAGTGGTGATCCCAATTGTGTATTGTTTCATATTAACCTCCATGATTTACACTTATATTAACAAAATTAAAGGGTTTAGGGGAAATTGGCGATAAGGATTATCAGTTTTTAAAGGCTAAAAGGCTAAGGTTTAAAACGCCAGCCTTTAACTGCCACTTATTATAAATCACCATCATTGGTACAGCAAATACCAAAGCAATAGTAGATACTTTCTGCGATAAAACATGTATTTTGTGTGATTTCGTAAAGTAATTAGCTAATCCAATATCTGATAAGAGAATATGGGTAGCAACTATCACGCCGATGATAATAAATGTTGTTGCAAATATCCGGTTTTTCCTAGGTATAAAGATAAATGATGCGGCATAAAAGATTATCGTGACACAGTAACATCGATACAGCCAATTTGCAAAAAACACATGGGGCGAAAAATATAGATCTGCAGGGGTAAAACCAACCCCTGCAAAACAAATACTACCAAGTACTCCAAACAAACTTCCAATCCGCGCTACTGTAAGGGATTTTCGATTATCATTATATATGATAGGCAGATATAGAAAATAAATTATGAAGATGGGGCTAAGAATAATCAAGGAAGCATTAAAACAATAAAATGAAACCTGATTATCTAAACCATTATGGGTTTTTGCTCTACCTAAATCGCTAAGGTAATTATTGGAAAATGAATATCCAGATGCATTAGGGTTTAGTTTATTACCACCATCATATGTAAAAGCACTCAGAAAAACCAGAATGATAAATAGGAGTATGCCGATTAGCGGTAGAATGAAAAACAGTGTTTTTTCCGTGTTTTTAAACACTGCCTCTATTAATCCCCTATTTCTGTATCGTGTTACTAAACATAGCTACATCGGAAGACCGCTTGAAAATCAGGTCTTTATTCTCCATAATCCGCGAGTTTTCGATTCTTACATTTTTACATTTCCGGAAAGAAAAAGCAAACCAGGAATTATCATGGATGAAACAGCTTACCACAGCGATCTCATCGCTATTAGTGCCCTTCACACCGATCGTTCCGGAACCTGAAATCTCACAGCCATTGATATAGATCTTTCTTGAACCATCTATGACTATCACCTCAGCATCACAAACACCCCGAGGTGTTTCGGTATGCCCAAACCGGAGATCATGAAACACAATATTTTCTGAATTATTAATAATAAGAACCGGTTTGTTCAGGTCATTCTGTACGATACCGGTGACCATCTCACCTTTTATGGTAATATTATTTTTATTTTCCACAAGGATTGGTTGAGACACAATATGCACTCCGCCAGGAATGGTAATAACTTCCCTAGGCCTAGCATTTTTTATAAGGCTTTGGATCATTTCATAATTTTTTAAAGCTAATCTGGCCATGGCGGCAGTTTTATCGTCAGATTTACTTTTATTTGGTTTGGACTTGGTCAAATAAAAGTCAAATGGTAGTTTATTTATATCAAGTTCAGCTAGGGTTATCACCATGGTCTTGTACCCAGCAAATGAAACAGCCAAGGTATCCCAGGGTTGATAATCATGAAATTCAAAATCGCCTAAACGGGTTGTCCTTACACTTGTCTCAAAATAATATTCATCTTGATCCCCTTCACGATAGCCATAAAGAGTCACCCTTGCTCTAGATAAAGGTGTTTCTTCCTGGCTAAAAATCTTGCCCCAGAGTATCTGCTTTGGTTTGTCTTGTTTTATTATTTCTTCTATATCAGAGTCATCTTGATCAGTTACTAGGACAGTATCAGCAGTGGCTTCAAACTTGCTGTCAATCCTTTCCCAGGTTGCACCATAAATTGTACCATTATAATCATTACCACTATAATCGGTTACGGTAGAATCTAGGCCCTCATTAAAAGGCCAAAACCCGATCAAATGTGATGATGACTGATAATCCAAGGTGTCGGTAGTTGGATCCAACCCATCACCGTAATTAAATAGAGCAGTTATTTCTTCGGGTGTTAGTTTCACATCCCAAATAGCTAATCCATCCATCATTCCCGAAAAATATTCGCCTGAGCCTTGCCACTGTGTACCAATATAAAATGGCTCTGCTGTTGGATAGTTTTTTCCTTGACCCATTACGGATTGAATCATTTTTCCATCCAGAAAGAAGGCTGATGTATCAATAATATCTGCTGAATCGCCAACCGTACCATCATTAACAATAGTAAAATAATGCCAGTTATCATCAAGAGGAAAACCGTGATTCTGTACCTTTGCCCAATCTTCACCCATTCTAATAAAACCCGTTGTTTCTGACTCTTTTGCTGAACCAAAATAAAATGGGTTCCCAGTGGTATCATTCTGGGATAAGACTATCCTGTTACCGGTTTGTTTGGAATCGGCATTTCCCCAAACTGCTATAGAAAAATCTCCCGAATCAGGAATCACGTTAGCATCAATCTGAATGTAATCGTCAATGCCATCAAAACTCAGAGCGGTAGAGTCTGTCGCGGGGTCATAGTCAGGACCACCAAAAAAAGAACAGGAGGTGGAAAAGAAAACAATCAGAAAAAGAAGGAACTTTTGCACAAATGGAAATTACTGTTTCATTCCAGACAAATACAAAAATGGCTTATTGTTTATTTGAATTATTCTTAAACGAAATTCAAATTCCAAATTATCGTTTTATATTTAAATTTTTACAACAAATTTCTAATTGAACATAATTATTTCAACAGATTTAATCTAACTCTATGGTTGAATGGAGAAAATCTCGATAGACTAATATATCCGGGTTTCCAATTCCGGGAAAAATTGTTTATATAATTGGGGGTCAAATTTTTTTCCGTTTTTTAAACTATAATCAAAGAAATCCAATAATAATCGATTCATGATCATTCTGATCCTAGCTGGCGGTATTTTACCAGAACCATACCATTTTGTCAGACGACTAAACTGGGAGAAATCAGTAAAATCAAAATGTGTTGATCCTTCAACGCTAAAATGAACTGATAAATTACTGTTATTTGAAGCCAGCGTATCCAGTATCAAATAATTATTACTCTTTCCCCAGTTAACCTGACCCAAATGTACAAACGGCTTTTTCAGGTCTTGATTGATCAGTCTGCTAGGAATTGGCATGAACCAAGTATCCAATCCAAAAACAGCATCTATACGGTCGTCATTATAAGTGGTAAATAGGGATGTGCCTCCTCCAAATGAATGTCCGAACACACCAATATTATTGAAATCAATTATTTTCGTTAGATCAGGGTCAGCAAAAAAATTCATGGAAAGCCTATCAAGAATAAAAGATATATCACCGGATCTTATCCCTAATTGTTTTGCTCGTATGTCCCTGCCAGCATTTTCATCGATCCCATCTGGAAGTCCTGATATTGAAAATATAACCCTGTTTTCAGGCAGAACCGTTACTCCGGAATCATATGTATGATCACACGCGATAACAACGTAGCCATGACTAGCTAATTCTTCAACCTGAGTCGTATTCTGGGTTTTCATACCACGATGTCCATGTGAAAAAACAATAACTGGAAATGTATTCCCAATAGCTACAGGGTTTGCATCCAGCCATGAATTACATTCAATTGTTTCCAGGTTGTCCATTAAATATTTGGGCATATCAAAATTATTGACAATAACATCTCTGACTAACGCATAATCATTAACATATGGAGCGCGATGGGTAATGGAATTTTTATTTGCAGGATACCAGACACGAACCATGAGCTCACGAACTGCTTCATCGTAATCCTGATACCATGCCGAACGGGTAGAATCTACTAGATAAAATATCTTGGTTCCGACCGGGTAGGTCCCAGTAGGAATAGCCACATCACTTATTGGAACTGCCGTATTTAATAATGCAGCACATCCATTAACAATAATCAGAATTAACAATAAATAGGGTTTTCTTACCTGGATATAATTAAGCATCAGATGTATTTAATTATTTGCGGTTTGTCTGAGGTTATTAAAAGTCCTGCCAAATTTGTACCAAAAAGATATACAGAAATCACTCCCCACTTCATTAGAGTAAATGTTCATCCTTGAATTTGAAGTATAATTCACGCCCAACCCAAGCATCAGTGGCAGCATAAGTTATCTGCTTAATAGATAACTTTTTTGCGTTCCAATTTGACGTCCGTGCTTGCTTCGAAATCCTAAAACCAAATAAGAGTGCCACTAACCCTCGTAGACCATGGTGCGGAATATCTAACTGCCGGGCTATTTCACCCAAATCAATGAATGCTTCAGGGTTAAACGGGGATAACTGCATCAATTCTTTCAGATCACGGTGAAGGGCAACGCCGCATTTAATAATATCAGGATTCGATAAAATATGTATTATACTATCGCAGAGCCCAAACTTATTTAACTGAAAAATATAAATCGTATCATTTCCTGCTAACTGCAAGATTGAAGGTAAATAAAACTCACCTTTACGAAAAGCGGGTCGTGTCTCGGTATCAAAACCGATAACATTTTCTTTAAGTAGAGCATCGCTGGCCCGATTGGCATCCATTAATGAAGATACTAAGTGAACTGGCCCATCATAGTGACGAAGAGGAAGATCGTTGATTCCTTCTTTTGTTAATTTTTGGTAAGTGGGTCGCATTATTTAGGTATAGGATAAATCTTGCCGAAAGTCCTGGAAGAATTATTGTTTGGTATAGTTATAGATTTAAAGGTTTTATAGGGCTCACAATTTTGCTGGGATCATTTTTCCAAATTTTGGGATCACCATCTACATATAGCTCAACTTCATTGCCATCAGGATCTTGTATATAGAGACTCTGGGTAACTGTGTGATCACTTGCACCATCTATTTGAATCCTATTCTCTATTAATTCATCACGCACAGAGCGCAGTTCATTGATGGTGTCACCAACTTTAATGCCAATATGGTAAAGTCCTATTCTTCTTCCCTGCAATGGACCCGGTGCATCTCCAACTTCTATCAATAATATTTCATGGTGAGTTCTCCCAGATGTTAGGGCCGAAGCATAACCTCCCATTTTCCCAACTTCATCAAATTTTAATAAATCCCTATAGAAGGTTAAAGATCTGTTAAGATCTCGAACATAAAACACAACATGACCAAGATGGTGCGCTCTCATCGCGGCATAATACTGTTAATCACCTTCAGATTTTGGATCCTTGGTTTCATCATAAATACCAAAACCCAAGAGGGTTAGAAATAGAAAAAGGAAAAGCCATTTCATCTACCAATCCCATCCTTTCCGGCTATAAGCTTCTTTTGCTGGATCAGGTACATCATCCTGGTTAGTAACAAAGGTCCATTTATTCAGCATGTTTTTTATATCTGCATGGTGGTTGCGTTCCAATTTTTTCCAGGTTTCCGTTTTATCTTGAATGTTTATATAGCATTCCCATCCGGTTGATTCCTGATACTGTGATATTGGAGTAACTCCCCTTTGCCCAAAATAGGCAATAAAAATATCTCGGAGCCTTTGAACTCGTTTTTCCACTGAATTTTTTTGTGATCCATGGCCTTCATGCCGAAAAGGGTTATGCTCTGCAAACAATTTAAGCATAGCAAATGCTGATGTTGATATTTTTCGATCACTCTTACAAGTTAAACCAAATTTGGCGGGATGCATGAGAGAACCGACATCATGCCCAACTATTGTTCGCAAGTAGGGCAAGTTTTCATCATATTTATTCCCAACTAACTCTATCGTTATATCCGGCCATTCAATATCAGGTGCAAAATTTTCCTCAGGAATTCCCACTAATTCTGATGGGTCTTCTTGTAATTCTTCAAACGTGTCCCACAGCAATGTTGATATAGAACGCAGGTCTGATATCTGTCTGCTTATGTAGATTGAAAACAATTGTTTTTTATCTTTAGCAATAGCAGCCATATTAAACGAAAACTGGGTAAAAATACTGAGAAAAGCCATTACATGAACAACAGTCTGTAATTCATATTCATAAGATATCCATAACCATAATAGTGCCTGGATCATGATCCATTTCCATTGTTTTGAGAAATCCGACTTTTGTGAACGAGCACCATCTATCATGATCCTGAAACGTGTTTCATCATCCCTATCAACAGATTTTCTCCACATGTGAAATCGATCGTTAATATGTTTATTGGTATATCTCTCTCCAAAATATAGCTGAAACAATTGTTGTATATCGGTCATGGATTTTCAAATCTATGAAAGATTATCACAACTGAGTGATAAATAAATAGCTGGATTTATCGGAAATGACTGCTTCGGATTTCCACCTAAATCTTGGTGATATTTAAGCGCCACTCACTAGCAGGACACCGGAAAGAGCACAAAATACCGCTAGCCACTTTCTCCGAGTCATAGTTTCATTGAGAAAAATCACTGCCATAATAATGATAAAAATGGTGGAAAGCTGATTATAGATAGCAGCCCGGCCTGCAAGGGTGTATTTATACCCGGCTAGCCAAAAGATTACAGATAGAAACGTACCCAATAATGACCCCATAATAAGTGGAAGGTGTTTAAACCCCCGGTTGAAAGTTTCGACCAATGCAGGAAATCCTTTAGCAAAAACCAGGAAACCAATACTCAGTGCAGCCCCGGTACTAAACCTAACCAGTGCAATAGGCACAACCGGGTGTATTACCATTATTGGTTTAAGTAATAAAACTGAAAAAGCAGTGAGTGCCTGAGCTGCAAACCCATACAGCACACCCCAGGCGATATCTTCCCGACTTCGATTTTTTGGTATTTCCAAGGTGCCAATTATTATCCCGGTGATAACCAAAGCGCCTCCAAAGTAAGCCTGCAGAGAGATGACTTCTTTAAACATAAGGAATGCAATTATAAATATAGACGGTGAATAGGTAGTGCTCACTATTGCGTTTAGACCAGCACCTAATCTTCGAAGGGATGCCAGAAAAAACAGGTCACCAACTGCCACTCCTAAGGTTCCACTGATAATCATTATCCAAAAGTCCTGTTGAGTAAATATTGGAAAATCATTACCCTGAATTACCAGAAATCCTATAAAGCCAATGACCCCGATTATATTCTTTAACAGGCTTATCTGCAAGCTACCAAGGATACGCCCAGATACCTGAAAAAATATGACTGCAGATGACCAGCATAGTGCTGTCAGTATTGCATAGATATCACCAAGATTTAGGTGGAAATCCGAAGCAGTCATTTCCGATAAATCCAGCTATTTATCACCCAATTGAGCAATCTTGAATTTATCTAGAGTTGAAGGAGTGTGTTCCTTTTTCAGGATCATTTCTATTTTTTCAACAACATCAAGGTATTGAGTCGCTAGATTGTTCTGTTCTTGAATATCTGACTCTAAATCATAGAGTTCAATGGTTAGGTTTCCATTGAAAATATTTTTTCTAATTCCTTTCCATTTACCCAACCGAACAGCTTGTTGTCCATTATACGCAGGAAATTCCCAGTAAAGGTATTGATGTTTCTTTTCTTGGTAATTACTCAACAATGTAGGTAAAAAACTGATGCCATCAGTTTGTACAGGGGTTGGCAGACCAATAATCTCACAAATAGTAGGCATCACATCATAAAAGGCAGATAAATGATCCGACGTGCTGTTTACTGAAATATGTCCAGGCCAACTAGCAATCATCGGTACACGGATTCCACCTTCATGTAAAAATCCTTTTGTCCATCCTTGTTCGGATTTAAAAGGTTTGGCGCTGTCAAAAAAGCGTGTGTCAGCACCACCGGTGTAGGTGGGTCCATTATCGCTGGTAAAAATGATAAATGTATTTTCGTAAAGACCCAGATCTTGCAGCATAGTTACTATATCTCCTACCTGTTCATCTAGGTAAGAGATCATAGCAGCATATGTCGCTCTTGGCATTCGATTGGGGAAATAACTCTTACCAGTATAAGGTTCTTCTGGACCTAACTTTTTGTGATAATAGTTTACCCAGCGTTGTGGTGCCTGCAGGGGAAGATGCGGAAGAGGAGATGCATAATAAAGAAAGAAAAGGTGATCTTTATTTTTTTCAATAAAGTTCATGGCTTCATTATGCATGAGCTCTGGGGCATAATCATTTAGATTAAAGTCGCTGTAGCTTGCGGGATCACTGGGATCAGCGCCTTCTTTGAGATTAGAATGAGGAGCAACCATTTTATTATCTAAGAGGTCTCTTTCTTCATTCTTCCATAGATGCATTGGGTAAAATGTATGCGCCTGTCTCTGGCAGTTGTAGCCATAAAAGAAATCAAAACCCTGTTTATTGGGTACCCCATCTGTATTTGGAGCACCGAGGCCCCATTTTCCCACACTTCCTGTTCGATAACCGGCATTTTTCAAAATCTCAGCAATAGTGATTATACTATCGGCGAGTGGTCGTTGCCCTTCCAAGAAAGGATCTGCAAACATGGCTAGATAGTTCCACGTATCACCCCTTTCCATCCACTCATCATTACCACGGATATAAGTATGACCGCTATGTTGTCCGGTCATCAGTACAGATCGTGCCGGGGCACAGACCGGAGAACCAGAATAGTGCTGAGAAAAACGCATACCTGCTTTTGCTAATGCATCAATATGGGGTGTTTCAATGATCTCTTGACCATAAACACCTAATTCACCATAACCCAGGTCATCAGCAAGTATGTAAATGATATTTGGATGATCTTTCTGATAACTGCAGGATAAGAATAACGTTCCACAAATGAGTATCACCAGGTACTTTACATTGTTTGTGAACTTACCTTTACTCACGATAAACATTTTTTGAGATCGCAACCGGATCAGTGTTTTTAGGAATTGGGACCATGATAAATGAGTATGAATATGTTTTTGCTGGTAATTGATGCTGCGGTAACGGTTGCGAGCCCCAGCTGTCTTCTCCCCCAACACCCATCTGCTTATAATCAATGTGGATGTTTATTAGCTTTCGGGGAACCATATCTATTGTGTGTCGGTGCCGTTTCTTGGTCCTGATATTGCTTGTTGCTGAGATGGCTGATAGTTCCGCATTCCCATTATCAAAATCTGTTATTCGAAAATGGCTGGCGTTAATTGACAAGGTATCACCCAGAACCATGATACCCAATCCTTCATCATCTGTAAAAGCTACCCAACGAACATCGGTTTTGTTTCCAGTTTCCTGGGGGCGTAAGTAAGGATGATATTGGTTCTCTACTTTTCCATTATAAAGATCAACCTTAGCGCCTGATTTTCTATCCCAATAACTCTCATAAGGGCCACGACCAAACCAGGTCATGTTGTCAAATAGGTTAGGCAGTTCCAACTCCATTCCAAAACGGGGCAGGCTAGGTAGCTTTCCATCACCAGGCTCTAGGGCTTGAAGAACAATTACCGTACCATCACCTTTCACAGAATAATTTATTATTACCTTTCCAATTTTTTCATAATCCACACTGAAAACAATATCCACTATCTGGTTTGATTTTTCATGCCAATTTGCCTGAATTTTTTTTATTGATGGTTGATACCAAACTACCATTCGATCCGGCATCTGATTCCCAAAATCATTATCAGTTGGTGGCCGCCAGAAACTGGGTTTGGGCCCAGTCAGGATCAAATCCCTATCTGCAAATTTCCACGATTTAACACTAGCTGATTTTTTATCAAATACTATCTTAAAACCAGAACCCGTGATAGTAATCTCGTCATTGGTCTCATATGTATCTAGCACGGCGTTACTTATGGTTTCATTTACTATTTTTTTAATTGGGAGTTTGAACTGTTCCCAGGCAACAAGATAATTTTTCGGGATTAAATCTGTATCTTCCTTTGTCTTAAATTCAATCTCAAGGAAAAATTCTGTATTATCAACCGGAGTGATGGTTTTTATAGGCACGTTTACATCAATATAATTTTGTGGCTGGATAAATAAGTTATCAAACACACCATAATCTTGGACTATCCCATCAGCTTTTACCATCCAAGCAATCTGAACATCGTTTGAACTGATGAAAAAATTCTCATTTTTAATTCTGATATGGTTCTGATCCAAGTCAACAGCTTCCACTAAATAATTCTGGTAAACCTTTTTTACTTCATAAAAATGTGGATTTGGTTTTCGATCCGGCTGAACTAGTCCATTGATCAAAAAGTTGCCATCGCTTGGAGTCCCTGGCGGCCCGAAATCACCACCATAAGCAAAATAATTTCGGCCGTCTTCTGTACGCTTCAGAATACCCTGATCCACCCAGTCCA
>ERZ651768.3426-NODE-3426-length-10619-cov-6.436445_pt1 | contig 10619 bp, 9 predicted proteins | sample MGYA00514754_ERZ651768 | MGnify/ENA metagenome assembly ERZ651768 | reverse complement strand
GTAACGCAGCATTGCATAGCATTAGATCTAAGCGATTTAACCATTTAATCGTAGCTATCCAAGAAGTTGAAAAAAATATGGGTAGTAAATTTTTAGATATAGAGTTTGCCATTGACAAAAATGTTGCTATATATATTTTACAGGTTAGAGCAATTACAACATTACCAAATTGGAATCGCTCAATTGCTAATCATGTTGATTCAGCTCTAAAAGGTATTCAAGCATTTGTAAAAAGAAAATTCCGATCGATTAATGGTATATATGGAGAGACCACAGTGTTTGGACAAATGCCTGACTGGAATCCAGCAGAGATGATAGGGCGAGCTCCTCATGCTTTAGCTTATTCATTATATGAAAAACTTATAACGGATCATGCCTGGCGCATTGCAAGAAAAACAATGAATTATGCAGTACCTGAAGGCCAGCCTTTAATGGTATCGCTAGCGGGCCAACCGTTTATTGATACCCGTCTCAGTTTTCATTCATATTTACCTGAAGACCTTGACCCAAACATTAGCAATAAGCTTGTTAATGTTTGGGTGCAAAAACTTAAAGACAGTCCTGAACTCCATGATAAAATTGAATTTTACATTGCAATAACCACCTACTCTTTTGACATTGATCATAAAATTAGCAACCTAGTTGGAGATGTGATTAGTCAAACTGAGAAAGAAATACTTAAAAAAGCATTTTTGAAGCAAACAATAGATTTGTTGTCTAACCAGCATTTAGGTTCAATCAGTCAAGCTTTGTTAAAGATAAATTGTCTAGCTGAAAAACAGCAAGCTTATACAAATTCTGAAAATGCTCTCATTATCGATCAATTATTTATGTTTATTGAGGATTGCATAAATTTAGGAACAATTCCTTTTTCAATTCTAGCTAGACATGGTTTTATTGCTAAAACACTTTTTGAATCAATTGACACTGATGAATTATTCAATGACACCACAATTAATTTATTTTATAATTCTTCCAAAAACCACAAGGAGTATTGAATGCTTTGTAGCACAATAGTATGCTTAAAAATTTACTATTTTCATAACCTTTAAATAATTAAGGGACAATATTTTCATATTGTCCCTTTTAATAATGAAGAAAAAAATTATTTTTCAGCCCATGTAGGCATAGGATACTTTAGTTCACATACAGCTAATTCAAATGGATAAACTGTACAGTATTTACCATTTTGAACCTGCATTAATATTCCTCGAGTTTTTTCATTCTGACCATCAGGTCCAAATTTAACTCCACGGTAAGGAACAATTAAAGAGCTAGAATCAATATCCAGATCGACAAGTGCTTGTCTGATTTTCTCAGAATCCGTTGATCCAGCATTGTTGATTGCTTGTGCTAGAGCCATAAATCCTGTAAATGCCCTTGCTGGGACATCTGATAAATCTCTTCCTCCAGAATGCGTTTTAAACAAGTCATTAATTTTTCCAATCAATGGAATTGTACCAGCTAAGTCCGTATTAAATGGAGATCTTGTAATAACCCCTTCGGCCTTGCTACCCATCGTTTCGATAAATTTAGGATCTGTATATCCCGCATTTTGAGCAACTAACAATTGTGGATTGTAATCCAACTCTTGTGCAGTGTTTAAAAAAAGATATGCATCAGCTGTATAAGATGAAGGCATTAACACATCTGGGCTTTTAGCCTTAAGCCTCTGAACCTCAGAACTTAAAGATGTTGTTTTTGCTTGATAACTAATTTTCTCAACAACTTCAAAGCCTTGTTCACTTGCCATTCTTTCTTGAGTAGAACCACTGTCAGTTCCCCAAAGAGTATCTTCATGAAGAATTCCAATAGTTTTTAAGTTTCCACCTTTGCTATTAAAGTCATTGATAAACTCAAACATTAATTGAGTGAATTCTCCATCATGTGGTGTAACCCTAAAGAAGTATTTGAAACCTCTTTGAGTTAGTTTTGGCGAAGTAGATTCACCATTCACCCAGGGTATTTTGGCACGTTCAGTAACCTGACTTGCAGCCCCAGTGACTGATGAATAATAAGCACCGAACATAGCGTGTACTTTTTCATCTTGTACCATTCTTTCGGTTTCACTAATGCCAATGTCTTGTTTTCCTCCATGATCACCGACAACAATGGTAATTTTAGCGCCATTCAAACCAGATAAACCTTCTTCTTTAGATAAAGGTATACCAAGATCATGACTATTATTAATAATATCTAAAGCAGTTTTAACAGCCGCAACCGCATCTATCCCAACTTGAGCAACTGGCCCAGTTAAAGGATACAGAACTCCTATTTTTACCTCATTTGCATTACTTTGAGTAACAAGCGATAAAGAAAAGCAAGCTATAAAGGTAAAACATGTTAACAATTTCTTCATATTTCCTCCCATCGATAATGAATAATAACATATGACTTGAATGAAAATATGTAAACATTTAAATCCTTATTTTGAGAGGTTAAATTGACAATTGAGATAATTATTCAAGCAATCATTTCAGGCTTATTAATGGGGTTTATTTATGCACTCATTGCGGCCGGTTTAAGTTTAATTTTTGGATTAATGGAAATTGTAAATTTTGCACATGGAGAACACCTTATGTTATCTATGTTTTCTTCATTTTGGTTATGGACTTTACTTGGTCTAGATCCAATTATTTCAATTCCTATTACTATGCTAATTTTAGCAATCAGTGGAATTTTAACTCATTATCTTTTAATTCGATATATTTTAAAAGCAAAAATGCTTGTACAAATTTGTGCAACATTTGGTCTGTCAATTTTTTTGCGTTCTCTTGCACAATTTTTGTGGACACCTGATTTTAGAAACATAGCAAACCCTCTTTTAGAAGGAAGATTAGAAATCGCGGGTATATTTATTGGTCAACCGCAATTTTATGCTAGTCTTGTATGTTTATTATCATTTTTATTATTATATTTATTCGTAAATAAATCCGAAACTGGACTTGCTTTACAAGCGACAGCACAAGATCGCAAAGCAGCAGAAACATTAGGTATTAATTCAAACAAAATGTTTGCAATAGGTTGGGCATTGGGTTTGTCATGTGTAAGCATTGCAGGGGCAATGATGTCTAACTTTTTTTTTATTTTTCCTGATGTAGGTGTGCATTTTGCATTATTTGCTTTTGTAGCTGTTGCTCTGGGTGGTTTTGGAAGTATTATCGGCTGTTTAGTTGCAGGCATTATAATTGGTTTAGTAGAATCTTTAGGTGGCTTGTTAATCGATCCCTCTTACAAATTACTTTATGTTTTTTTCATATATTTAATTATCGTAATTTATCGTCCCCAAGGATTGTTTGGTAGATAACTAATGAATAGCAATTTACAAAATGCAAAACTTGAACCCTTATGGCATACTAACAAAATTGTTATTGCATTAATTTTTTTTCTAGTAGCTTCACTTTTATTTTTTCCTTTTATTAATCCTTCAAATTTTCAACTACATCTAATGATTATGATTTTTATGTATGCCGTAATGGCACAATCATGGAATGTTATAGCAGGTTTTTCTGGTCAAATAAGCTTAGGTCATGTTATTTTTTTTGGAATAGGAGGTTACACAAGCTCTTTTTTTTATGTAGAGTATGGCATTTCTCCTTGGATAGGAATCATCATAGGAATTTTATTTTCTTCTCTAGTTGCCATAGCAATTGGAATTCCGATGTTAAGACTTTCTGGACATTATTTTGCTATTGCTACACTGTTAATTGGATTTAGTTTTCAGATTATTTTCCAAAGATGGGACTTAATAGGTGCAGCTTCAGGTCTTTGGATTCCTTTAAATTGGGACAACCCTTGGTTAACATTACAGTTTCATGAAAGTAAAATCCCTTACTATTATATTTTTCTAATTGTTTTTTTATTATCTTATTTTTATATTTGGATCCTTTATAGATCAAAAATAGGATTTAAGTTACGAGCCATTCGAGACGATCCTCAAGCAGCGACCAGCCTAGGCATACCAGTTGCAAAATATAAAATTATAGCTTTTGTAATTTCTGCAATTTTAATGTCTCCAATGGGAAGTTTATTTGCACAATATATTTTAGTGATTGAACCAGCAAGAATGTTTGACATTGAAATCTCTATAATTGTCTTGCTAATTGCAGTTATGGGTGGTGTTGGTAATGTTTGGGGTCCACTAATAGGAACAATAATTTTAATTCCGCTTTCAGAATACACTAGAGTATTTTTCGGGGGAACAGGAGGATCTGTTGATCTAATAATTTATGGTATTTTAATAATGTTAATATGTATTTTTCGACCTAGTGGACTAATTTCTTTTTTTCCAAAAAATATTCTTGAAAGAAAAAAATTTTGATGACTAATATCTTAGAAGTTAAAAATTTAAGTAAATCCTTTGGTGGGATAATTGCAAATAATAATATCTCTTTTGAAGCTAATTCAGGAGAAATTATTGGTATTATAGGACCCAATGGTGCTGGAAAGTCTACATTATTCGATTTAATTACTGGCTATACGAAACCTGATACAGGAGGAGTTAAATTTAATGGTCAAAACATTCTTAATTTACGTCCAGATTTAATATCTTCTTTAGGTATTGGAAGAACATTTCAAAAACTCAAACCATTTCTCGATCAAACTCTATTGGAGAATGTGATGATTGGAGCTCTAGCTACAGGTATTAATTTAAATCAAGCAAGGAATAAAGCATTAGAGATGATTGATCTTGTTGACCTGATAGATAAACGCCACCATTTTGCTAAAGAACTTTCAACAGGTCAACGTAAAAGATTAGAATTAGCAAGAGCTATGGCAACAGAGCCAAAATTATTAATGATGGATGAAGTAACGGGTGGAGTTGACCAAAAAACAGTTCCAGGTCTAGTAGGACTTATTAAAAAATTAAATAAATTAGGAGTTACTATTTTGACAATTGAACACAACATGAAAGTAATTATGGATATATCTCATAAAATATTAGCTTTAGATCAAGGAAAGAAAATAGCTTTTGACAAACCAAAAACTGTCCAACTAAATGAAAAAGTTATTGATGCTTATCTAGGAGGAGTCAATGCTACTTCAAGTTAAAAACATTGATGTTTCTTACGATGAATTTCAAGTAATTTGGGATGTTTCAATATCAATTGATAAAGGTGAAATGGTAGCGTTACTAGGTCCTAATGGATCTGGGAAAAGTACAGTACTAAATTCAATAAGCAATTTAATTCAACCAAAAAATGGAGAAGTATTATTTAATAATGAAAAAATCCATTTATCTCCAACTTATATGAGAACTAAAATAGGAATATCACATGTTTTAGAAAGAAGAAGAGTTTTTCCTTTCTTAACTGTAAAACAAAATCTTCTACTAGGTGCTTGGCATGGGGAGGCTAAAATGCAAAAAGAAAAAACATTGGATGAAATTTATATAATTTTTCCAATATTAGCTGATAGGTCAAATCAACTTGCACACACTATGTCTGGAGGAGAACAACAAATGTTAGCAATTGCAAGAGGTTTAATGGGTATTCCAAAATTATTAATGGTAGATGAACCATTTTTGGGTTTGTCTCCAAAGATGATTGAAAAAATAAAAGAAATTTTTTATGAGATTGTGAGTAAAGGAATTGCAATTTTATTTGTAGAACAAAATGTAAAACTAGCCTTAAACATGGCTGATCGAGGATATGTCCTTGAAAGTGGCCATCTAGTTATAGAAGGAAAATCAGATTATCTATTAAGCAGTGAAAAACTTAAAAAGGTTTTTTTAGGATAATAATTACAAGGTTGCTAAATCTGAATTTAATTTATCAGTAATTAACATACATCCTGGTTTATGAGTAATACAAAAATCTAATTTTGATTTTTCTAAAATTAATTGCGGTGTAACTCCGCAAGCCCAGAAAACTGGTATTTCATTATTTTTCAAAGGCCTTGGTGGATCACCATATTCTGGGTTCATAATATCTTTCACCCCAATTTCTTCAGGATTGCCAAAGTGAATTGGAGCACCGTGAACTGAAGGAAATTTGGAGCAAATTTGGATTGATTTAATCGTATCTTTAGTGGAAAGGGGCCTCATGGAAACCACCATCTTTCCTTGAAATTGACCTGCGGGCTTACAATCAATCGCAGTTCTGTACATTGGTACGGTAGTATTGTTTTTTATATGTTGAATTTCAATTCCTGCTTCTATTAAAGGTAACTCAAACGACATTGAACATCCTAAAATAAAAGTTACTAAATCTTCATTCCAGTAATTTTTTATATCTAAAGGCTCATCTACAATCTCGCCTTTCTCCCAAATTCTGTATTTTGGGACATCTGTTCTAATATCAATGTTACCTAAATCTCTTAAATTAGGATCCCCTTTATATCCAAGTCCAATTAGTGGGCACGGTTTAGGATTCTTCTGACAAAAAGTTTCAAAGTGTATTGAGTGTTTGCTTGGTAAAATGCATACGTTACCTTGTACATACTGATTTGCTGTACCAGCTGTTTGTTTATCATATTGATTATTTCTAATTATTTTTCTAGCTTCGGTTGGATCTTGTATATTTAACATTAATTACATTCTACCACCAACTACGAGGAATGTTGAGGAATTAGTTGCTTGTTTTTAGTGATTAGCTTCCTACAAAAAGAAAAGTAACCATCCAGATAAAAACAAAAATAATAGCAAATACCCATGGGTGAATTTTAATATAGTTATAAGTTGCCTTACCCAATCCAAATGACATTAAAGTTCCGACAACAATAGCAAAGACCGAAAGAAGTATAAAAAATACTTTTATCGTTATCATTGGCTCACCCTACCACCAACTACGAGGAATGTTGAGTTGATAGTTATTTAAATTTATCACAAATCAATATTGTAGCGCCTAAGTCTTTTTTTTAAATATTCTCTATCTATATTACAATCCTTATAACCTTGATTTATTATATCCACATACCATCTTTGAGGGGGTTTAAATGAATATTGTCTTTTGATAATATAGAACATAACCTTCTCACCGTTAAGTGTAAAAAAATCTTTTGAATATTTGATTGGAAACCCCTCGTAGTAATCAAGTTCTTTTTCATCACTTGAAGAAATTTTCCAAACTCCGCCCGGAACTGTTGAATCTGGTTTTTTAATAATATTTGCAGCTCCATAATTTCTGTTAATCGCACAAAAAGAAAGTTTATAACCCTCCAAAAAAATTTTTTTTATGTATTTTGAGTCTTTGCACCTTTCTTTCATTTGTTCATGGCTAAGATTGCTTCCGTATGCGAAATATAGCATATAAAATTATCCTACCACCAAAGACTAAGAATATTAAGGGTAAATTTTTTTATCCTTCTTTTTCTTTTGATGAAAATTCGCTTATCAAACTGTCTGAAAGTTGTTTATTTTGTACTGTTTGCATCCGTTCAAATTCATGCTCAAATGAACCCAAACCTTCAGTAAGACCTTTTATATCAATTATTAAACTCAATATTTCACAGCCGGGTATTTCAGCTGCCAAAACCTCAAAACCTGTCCATCCTTCTTTTGGCTGGTTGTCCTTAATCATGCCCCTTTTACTCGTAACCAGAGTATAAATATTATTGATATATTGAGAGGGTATTAGAAATCTCACTTTATGATAAGGCTCAAGTAAAATCGGTTTACAGTTTTGCAATGTTTCTCTTAAGGCTTTGGTACCCGCTATGAGAAATGAGTTTGAATTTGAATCGACATCGTGGGTTTTGCCATCTTTTAAAGTAACTTGTATATCAACAACAGGAAAGCCAAGAGGACCCTTTTGCATAGATTCTTTGCATCCTTTTTCTACGGACGGAATATAAGTTTTCGGAATTACACCACCTACAATTTTATTCTCAAATTTAAAATATTCTCCTCTGGGTAATGGCTTTACATCTATGACAATCCTAGCATATTGTCCTGCTCCTCCCGATTGTTTTTTGTGAGTTGTAATATGCTCAGAAACACTGCCTTGAATCGTTTCATTGAAAGCAAAGCTTATTTTTTCTTCTTTTGTTTCAATATTATAATTATTTTTCAGTTTATTTAATGCTGCTCGTAAGTGAATTTCTCCTTGTCCCCATACTAGTAATTGTTGAGTAACCGTATTACGTTCAATGAGGTAAGAGGAGTCTGTTTCTAGAATCTCTTTTAATGACTCTGACAACTTCACATCATCCTCTCTTTTTATAGTTCTTACAGCTTTTGCATAAATGGGTTGCGGTGGTATCGGAAGATCATGACTTTTTTTAACTTCTTTTTCTTCATCAGATATTAAGTCTCCCGTGTTAATTGATTCTATACGAGACAAACCGATTACATCACCTGCTTTAGCTGAAGGAATTTTTATTAATTCTTTTCCCTTAATAGAGAACAAGTTTTGTAAACGTATACTGTTTTGTAATGATCCCCCTTCTTTTAATTCGCCAGCCCACACCCGCACAAAGCTTTGTTTTCCTCTATGAGGAACAAAATTGGTTTTGAAAACTTGTACACAAGAAGCATTACTTGTGATTTTCAATCCATTTCTTTCAATTGTTTTTTCATGAGATGGGCAATCATGTCTGATGCTTTTAAGTAAACGACGAATACCTGTTTCATTTTCTGCAGACCCAGTAAGAACCTCAACAATTTTATTAGAGGCTATATCTTTTTTTAAATTTTCATAAACTTCTTCAGTTGAAGTTGGGACGTCTTCTATAATTTTTTCCATTAATGCGTCATCAAAATCAGCTAAAGTTTCAAGTAATTTTTCACGAATTTCAACACGGGTGGATGAAAGCTGTTCTGGTACTTTAACTATTTGTGAAGGCTTGTCTTTTTCATAGACGTAAGCCCTTTCATGAATAACATCTGCAGCACCTATAATTTTGTCTCCTTCTCGTATAGGTATTTGTCTTATTACTAATGGACTAGGAGAGTATTCCTGAATTGCTCCTAACAATTCCTTAATATCAAAATTAAAATTATCAACTTTGTTAATAAACAAGATATGAGGTATGTTCATTTTATTTAAATAGTAAAAATAAGGAACAAGAGATAAAATTTTTTCTTTTATAGGCTCTATAACAATAATGCTTAAATCAGAAATTCTTGCTGCTTGCAAAAATTCGTTAATGAATTCACTAGAGCCGGGACAATCAATAAAAGTATATTCCTCATTCATAAATTGAGCTTTTGAAATGCCCATCGATATGCTCATTTTTAATTCATGTTCTTCCGTTAAGTGATCAGACAAAGTGCTATTCGCTTTAACTTGACCTTTGTTATTAATTTCTTTGCAAACATGTAGAATGCTTTCCATCAAAGAAGTCTTCCCACTTTGGTTTGGTCCGACAATAGTAATGCACCGTGAAGAATTTATTTGGGCTTTCATCAGTTTATCCTACCACCAACCATTGGGAATGTTGAGGGTAAATTACAGAATGTTGAGGGTAAATCACAATTAGGCCAATCTGTAAAGAATTGGCATTGCAGCCACATTGTTTGCCTCGAAATTGTTTAGGACAAATTTCTTAAAACTTCGCTTAAATATTAAGGAGGGCAATATATCTATCAAGTAATCCCAACGACAATGATTAATAATTTTGTAAGAACTTTCTTTCACTAGGTCAGGGAGAATGACGGTAGAATTATCTAATCCCGTTTGATCTTGAAACCAACCAGCAGTATATTCCCATACTTGTAAACTCTGCTTTACTTGATCAGCATAAAAATAATTGAATAAAAATACTCCTTTTTTAGAATGATCAACAGGTCCTATACGACGAACATTTACACCGGTAACTGTTAGCGATTTTTTGGTCCTTGCTTTATAAGTATCTTCTGTATTTTGCCATTGCAAACTTCTTTGAAATTTTTTGACAGACTCATGAGTATCAAATTCAATTAAGATTACGACATCAAATTTGGCTATTTCTACACCGGGGCGTTTTTTCAAAAATGCTCCTCGACCAGGGGGAATAATCATAGCCTTAAAGACCGTCGCATCTATTACTTTAGAATTGTTCCTTAAATTAATTACTTCACGCCTTAGTTTTGATAGAATTCTTTTTTTGTGTTGACTTTCTATAAAAAAACCAATGGGGGGACGGCGGTCAATCTCAAGAGCAAATAAGAGGTAGCCCGAATTTGTTGGATCAACCAAAGCAACTTTAGGAAATGTATTTTTTGGTCCAACAATTTGAAGAGTGCTCTCCGCTTTTTCTTCATTCATTCATTAATCCTACCACCAATAAGGATTAATGTTGAGGGGTTAATATATTTTTTTAACAGCTTTGAAATGCCCTGGACGATGTTCTCCAAGTTCAAGGACGCCAATTAATTTTTTCCAAATATCGATGGCTCCAGCTGTTTCTTCTGGACCGATAGCGTCGATGACTTGTTTATTGAGTGGACCTTCAATAGCAGCAAGTTCTTTTTTAGCTTTACCAAGATACCATGCGTTACGGTCTTTAATAGCAATATCAATAAAACCAGCATTCTTTAATGCTTGCTCATAACGCTTAAGTGAACACATATACATATCAAGTCCTTCAGCAGCAATATACTCCTGCATTTGTATCGAAGGAGGATTATCATCTATCCGCATCCAATCACTTGCAGCAACCAAACCACCATGCTTGAGTACTCGATAAATATCTTTTAT
>ERZ651768.3424-NODE-3424-length-10620-cov-4.522242_pt1 | contig 10620 bp, 8 predicted proteins | sample MGYA00514754_ERZ651768 | MGnify/ENA metagenome assembly ERZ651768 | reverse complement strand
ATTCCCTATCTCTGGAGGTATGGAACCTGTGAGATTATTATCCCCTGAATCCATAGACTGAAGATTGGTCAGATTCCCTATCTCTATGGGGATTTCTCCGGTGAGTTCACTATGGGGTAAAAACAATTCTATTGTATTCTCAATTGAATAAAATTCTCCCCATAATTTTACTTTAGTTGAAGTGGTATCTTCACAAGACATACCAATTAAAAGAATTATAGGTAATAATAAATACAGTTTTCTCATCTCACACTCAATTTACAAAAAATAACTCTATAAAAAACAAAACCCCACGGGTGAGTTAATTTTGATATATTTTCCAGATTAGGACCTTTGTAACTTCCAGAGTCCCATCTCATTTGATTTATATATTTTGGGGGTATGGGGGAATTATTATGACTCGTAAGTCATTGTTTTTATTGAATTTATCACTCAACTGTTACAGATTTTGCTAAGTTGCGAGGTTGATCAATATCACAACCTCTGAGTAATGCAAGATTATATGCTAATAATTGTAAAATAATTGATGAAGTTATTGGAAATAGATGCTTATGAGTATTTGGAACCTGTAATATATAATCTGAAAGCTTACTTATTTGATCAGTAATCTTATCAGTAATAGTAATTATAATTCCATCTCTAGCTTTGACTTCTTGAATATTTGAAATAATCTTTGAATAGGTATCATCATAAGGAGCTAAGATTACAACAGGCATATTTTTGTCAATTAAGGCAATGGGTCCATGCTTTATTTCTGCTGCTGGATAACCTTCAGCATGTATATATGAAATTTCTTTAAGTTTTAAGGCACCTTCTAGTGCTACGGGTAAGTTCATCCCTCTTCCTAAGTATAAAAAATTTTCTTTTTTATATGTATTATTTGCTATCTCAACAATTTTATCGTCATTATCAAGTACATTTTTTATTTCTTGATCAATATTTATTAAAGAATTAACTAGGTCTTTACATTTATCTAGATCATAATTTTTTTTGCGACCTAAGGATAATGCGATCATGATCAATACTGCCACCTGAGATGTAAATCCTTTTGTAGATGCAACACCAATTTCCGGTCCAGCATGAGTGTAAATCCCCGCATCGGTTTCCCTTGCAATACTACTACCAACTACATTACATATACCTAAGGTAAGAGCGCCGATATTCTTTGCTTTCCTTATTGCCGCTAAAGTATCTGCAGTTTCTCCAGATTGACTAATTGCAAATAAAACTGTTTCTGTATCAATCACTGCATTTCTATATCTAAACTCAGACGCATACTCTACATGTACAGGGATTTGAGAGTATTCTTCAATTAAATGTTTGCCGATCAATGCTGCATGCCAAGAGGTTCCACAAGCTGTGATATATATTCTACGTGCATTGACAATATTAGGTAGATAGTCAGCAATACCTCCTAAAAAGGTAGTTCCATCTTTCAAATTCAATCTTCCACGCATTGTATCTAAGACTGAATGCGATTGTTCATGAATTTCCTTCAACATAAAATGTTTATAGTCTCCCTTTTCGATTTGATCTAGAGTTAATTCTAATTCGGTTATCTTTTTCGATATAATCTCATTATTGTCTATCCTATTAATTGAGTAGTTACTATTTGTCATTTTAACCATCTCACCTTCATCTAAGAAAACTACATGACGAGTATACTCAATTATTGGTGAAGCATCGCTCCCTAGAAAGTATTCACTTTCTCCTATGCCAAGTACTAGGGGGCTACCCATTCTAGCTGCAATAATAGTATCTGGTTCATCAGAACAAATTGCAACCACACCATATGCGCCAACTACATCATGGAGCGCAGCACGGAACGCACCTTCAAATGATAAGGATTTATTTTCATGATATATTACAGAAATAAGTTGGGCAAGAACTTCCGTATCCGTTTCAGATGAGAAAGTGACTCCTTTAGATAACAATAATTTTCTTATTGAGTCATGATTCTCTATTATACCATTATGGACCAGAGAAATTTTTCTACTGTTATCCAAATGAGGATGAGCATTAGTATCATTTGGAGCGCCATGAGTTGCCCATCTTGTATGGGCGATCCCGATTGATCCTGTGGCATTGGATTTCAAAATAAGATTTTCAAGGGCTGACACTTTTCCAGATTTTTTTATGGTACTAATACGCCCATTTTCCATTAATGATATCCCAGCAGAGTCATAACCTCTATATTCAAGCCTCTTTAAACCTTTTAATAATATAGGAACTGCATTATTAGGCCCTATATATGCAACTATTCCACACATATCTTATTCTCAATATTATTCATTATTTATTTGAATTTAGTTTGAATTATGGGATCTTATAATAACGGTTTAGATTATTGCCAGATATTAATTATTCCCACTCAATAGTACCAGGGGGTTTAGAGGTTATATCGTAGACTACCCGATTAACACCGTTTACATTATTCACAATATTATTTGAAATTTTTGATAACACATCTACAGGCATTCTATACCAATCTGCCGTCATACCATCTAAACTAGTGACAGCACGAAGGCTTATGAGATTTTCATATGTCCTTTGATCACCCATTACACCAACTGTCTTTACTGGGATTAATACTGCGAATGCTTGCCAAATATTATTGTACTCACCTTCATCTTTAAGTATGTTTATATAAATCTCGTCTGCATCTTGCAGAATTGAAACTCGCTCTTTAGTAATATCACCAATAATTCTAACCCCTAAACCAGGTCCAGGAAAAGGATGCCTTAATATTAATTCCTCCGGAATATTTAATGCACTTCCAACTTTTCTTACCTCATCTTTAAATAAATCTTTTAATGGCTCAATTAATTTAAAATTCATATCATCAGGTAACCCGCCTACATTATGATGACTTTTGATAACATGAGCAGTTTTACCCTTGTTCATTCCACTCTCAATAATATCCGGGTATAATGTTCCTTGGCCCAAAAATTTACAATTTCCACTTTCTGAGGCTATTCGATCAAATGATCGAATGAATTGGTCCCCGATAATTTTTCTTTTCTTTTCCGGTTCTTTTATTCCTTTAAGTCTAGAAAAAAATATTTCTGACTCATCATAAAGATGAATATTTATTCCTAGACCTTCTTTTAAAGAAACTACACAATCTTTTGCTTCGTTTTTTCTTAATAAACCATGATCGATTAAAACAGCAAAACAACTTTCACCTACAGCTTTATTTATTAGACATGCAACCACTGTAGAATCAACACCACCACTAACCCCCACTAATATGTTATCATCACCAATAGTTTGCTCTAATAGTCTCGTCTGCTCCTCAATAAAATTTCCTGGTGTCCAATTTCTCTCGCATCCAGCAATATCAAAGAGGAAATTATTTAATAATACATTACCCTCTTCTGTATGGGAAACTTCAGGATGGAATTGGGTAGCAATTCTTCTATGATCGTTGCTTGCCATTGCCGCAACAATATTGTTTGAGCTATAGGCAATAATATCCCAACCTTTTGGTATCACTGTGACTTGATCCATATGACTCATCCATACTTTTGATGATGTAGACATATTCTTTGTAATACCTTTATCTATATTTATTTTTATTGATGCAACCCCATATTCTCCTTCACCCGTGGATTCTACAATACCACCATTATGGTGCACAAGAAGATGAAGTCCATAACAAATTCCCAAAATTGGAACATCAATATTTAATATGTCCTTATTGAAAAAAGGGGCTTCATCAGTAAATACACTGGCTGGACCTCCTGATAGAATAATTGCCTTAGGATCTTTTGATACAACTGTTTTTAATGATGTATCAGAAGGTAGTATTTCAGAAAAAACATCGTTCTCTCTTACTCTCCTAGCAATTAATTGAGTATACTGAGATCCAAAGTCTAGGATCAGCACACTACCTGTTTTCAATTTTGTCATTTGGTGATTACTCTATTTAATTCATCTACAAAATCAACATTAGTCATCTCAAAATTAATAGGAGTAATACTGGCATAACCATTGCTTACTGCAAAACCATCATATTTTAATGTTTTATCATTGTCAATCATTTCTCCGGTCATCCAATAATAAGGCTGGCCCCTAGGATCTATACGTTTATCAAAACTGTCATTGAAATATTGCCTCCCTTGCATTGTTACCTTATATCCTTTTAAATCTTTTGGCTTACAATGAGGGATATTCACATTTAATAATGTCCCGATAGGAAGCGTATTTTTCAATAATAATTTTATCACTTTACGGACTACAGTCTTAGACGTTTCAAAACTAACTGGGTTGTATGAGTCAATACTTATCGCAATAGAAGGAATCCCCAAAGTTGCACCTTCTACAGCTGCAGCAACAGTACCCGAATAGATGATATTATTGCCTAGGTTAGATCCAATATTTATCCCAGATAAGATTAAGTCTGGTAGTGATGGCAATATAGATTTGACTCCAATTTTAATGCAATCAGCAGGTGTACCAGAAACAGCAAAACCCTTGCAACTATCATTCCGTTCGATTTCTCTTACATAAATAGGGTTAGTGATTGTAATCCCATGCCCTACTGCACTCTTTTGTGTGCTTGGAGCCACTAGTGTTACATTACCAAATTCTTTTGCAACCTCCCACAATGCATATATACCTGATGAAAAGATTCCATCATCATTAGTAACTAATATTTTCAATTTAATATATCTATAATCTGATAGATTCTATCTTTCATTTCAGACCTAGTAACAATTTGATCAATAAACCCTTTTTCAAGTAAGAACTCAGAACGCTGAAAACCTTCAGGCAAATCTTGACCAATAGTTTGTTTAATAACTCTTGGCCCGGCAAACCCAATTAATGCTCCAGGTTCCGCTAAGATTATATCTCCTAGCATACCATAGCTAGCTGTGACACCTCCGGTAGTTGGATCAGTCAAAACTGAAATAAAAAGGCCCCCATTATTAGAAAATTTTGCTAGTTGAGAAGTTGTTTTAGCCAACTGCATAAGCGAAATCGCTCCCTCTTGCATTCTTGCACCTCCAGATTTACATATTATAACCAAAGGTTTTTTTTCATTTCCAGCTTGGACTATTGCCCGGGAGACAGATTCACCAACTACAGAGCCCATGCTACCGCCAATGAAATTAAAGTTCATAATACCCATAATAATTGGTGCACCTCTAATCTCACCAGAATAAATTTCAATTGCATCTGTTTTACCTAAATCTGTGTGTGCATCTTTCAATTGGACATCATAATCTCGACTGGCAGAAAAACCAAGAAAATCACTTGACTTTAAAGAACCAAAAAGACGTTTAGAAGTACCATCATCAATTATTAGGTCTATATAATTTCTAAAGTTCATCCGAAAATGATAGTTACAATGACGACACACGGATAAACTTTTATCAAGCTCAGGCTTGAATAATATTTCACTACATGATGGACACTTCTCCCATAGCCCATCTGGTATAGACTTTTTATTCTTTTCTTTAATTTTTTTATCTTTACGCTTAAACCAATCCATATCTTTTGCTCTTATTTACTATATCTCATTACTAGTGCATCTTCACCGTTTTTATAATAATTTTTTCTCTCATCAATCTTTATAAAATTAAGGTCTGTATAAATTTTTATCGCTATAAAATTACTTCTATTAACTTCTAGGAATACTGTACAATTACTAGGAATAATATCTAAGTATTTATTAACCAACTTTTTACCCATACTTTTATTTTGGAATGGTCTATCAATAGCTACATTTAGTATACTTATTTCATTGTCACAGCGTTGTTCAATCAGATAGCCTATTATTTCATTCTGATTTTCTAAAACCCATATTGTTTCTCTTCGGTAATTCCTTAACAACTTTTTTAACATATCAGCAGTCCAATATGGTTTATTAAATACAACATTTTCAATATTTAAAATCGGTTTTAAATCAAAAATATCACCCTTCCTAAAAGTCATTTTTTCTTACCTACTACAAAAGGTGAAACATAATTAGGAACTAACTCAAATGGCCTATCTATTTTTAATTTTTCATAGTTTATACTAGCCAATAAACCAACCGATGATGAAGATAATTTTGCATCAATAAAACTATTTCCATTATTTAATGAATCGCAGTTCCACTGGAAAGTTTTTTTTGAATAATCTATTTTTTTTAATAAATCATCCCATTCAAGTACACTAATATCATCATTTGGATGTGGAATATCATGATCCCACTTAATATTTTGGTAAAATACGCGTCTTGCATGAGAATAAATTATTCCCATCTCAGGCAAAGATTCTTTTAAAACATACGCGAGAGACATCATTGTTGATATTGGAATAATTGGAAGACTTTTTGAAAATGCTATACCCTTAGCAAAACTCAATCCAACACGTAAGCCAGTAAATGATCCGGGTCCGATACTTACGGCAACAGCATCAATTTCATCTAAAACAAAATCAGTCTCTTTTTGAAGTTTAAGGTAATATTCAGGCAATTTCTCTGCATGTTTTTTTGATAAATCATTTTCAATACATCCAACGCATATACCTTTGGTTATATACGCGATACCACAAATATTAGATGATGTTTCAATAGCTAAAATATTTTTGTGGTTATTCATTAAAATCTGTAATACCACTAATACGTAATTTTCTTTTATTAGGATTATCTTTAACCCTAGAAAATTCAATTTCAATAGTTCCTATTGGTAATAATTCTTGTATAATATCTGCCCACTCAATCAGGGTAATACCATTATCAGGCAATAATAAGTTCTCGCCACCTAAATTTAAAAATTCTTGTATGTTATTAAGCCTATAACAGTCAACATGGTACAGGTTCAAGCTAGATCCAACATACTCACTAACCAGTTTAAATGTAGGTGATCCAACATGCTGATCTATCCCTAAACCTTTAGCAAAACCTTGAGAAAATGTTGTCTTTCCAGATCCTAAATCGCCTTTTAATGCCACGACCTGAGATTGTTTTATCTTTTTAGATATTTCTTTGGCAAATTTTTTGGTTTCTTGTACTGAATTAGAAAATATTTCCACTATTAGTATCCATTCATAATTAATACCGGCACTAATAACTCCTCCATGGATATGCCTCCATGTTGAAAAGAATCTCTGAGCTTACTTTTATATCTATTAGCATCATTAGGATATAAAAAATAAGCATCATTTTTAGCTATCAAATAATTAAACTGTGGACCTAAAATAGGCAACCTGTATCTTTCTGGTTGGTTTATTATAAACGCATTTTTGTTGTTAGTATTTAGATTCCTTCCATATTTATATCTAACCCCACTGGATGCATCTCTATCTGCAGAAACCATAATATCTTTATTGACTCTTATACTTCCGTGGTCGCTTGTAATCACAACGCGAAAATTACTCTGACTCAGTGTCTTTATTACATCATTGAACCAAGAGTTTTCGATCCATGATTTTACAGCAAGCCTATATCCAGATTCATCAGGGACAATTTCTTTTAATACATTCATTTTTGAACTATCATGCGCAAGCATATCTACAAAATTAACTACAAGTGCAAGCACGTCTGTTTCAAGATAATCATTTATTTTTTTTCTGAATTTTTTCCCTTCTTCAATCGCCCAGATTTTATGATAATGAACTCGCTTGTTAACTATATTATGTCTATCTAACTGATCTAATAAAAAATCACGTTCATATTTGTTTAGTCCATTTTCATGATTAGTAAAGAGCTTTTTCTGTTCAGGATATTTACTAATTAGTTCATCCGGATATAGCCCTGAAAAAATTGCATTCCTAGAGTATGGCGTGGCAGATGGAATTAAAGAAATATGATATGACAATTCAATATTAAATAAAGACTCTAGATAAGGCAGCACTGAAAGAAATTGATCGCATCTCATACAGTCAACAATAATCATACAAACTTTTTGATTATTTTTTATCGAAGGTAATAAATGGTTTTGAAATACACTCGGAGATAATAATGAATCAGTATTTTTTTGTGTCCAGTCTTCATAATTATTTTCAATAAAATATGAAAAAGTTTTATTACAAGTTTGTATCTGCTCAGTTAATATATTCTTTAGTCCAGAATCCTTATGCTCGTCAAACTTTAATTGCCACTTCACTAGTCTGAGGTATAATTGCCACCAATCATCAATTGAGAGTATCTTTTCAAGATCATTATTAATTATCTGAAAATCTTTCAAATAATCCGACGTTTCCCTATCCTCAATAATTTTATTTTTTTCAAGTATTTGTTTACAGGCAATGAAGATCTGATTTGGACTTACCGGTTTTATTAAAAATTGGCTTACCTGTTGTGAAATTGCTTCATCCATCAACCATTCATCTTCAGATTTGGTAATCATAATCACGGGAATAGATGATCGGTGGTTTTTTATTCTATGTAAAGTTTCAATACCATCAATACCAGGCATTGTCTGATCTAAAAGTACTAAGTCATACCTATTTTCCTTGTTTAACACTTCAGCATCATTCCCATTAGTAACAGTACTGACTTTATACCCTTTTGTCTCCAAAAAGAGGATATGTGGTTTTAAATGATGTATCTCATCATCTACCCAAAGTATATGACCCTTTAACTGATTATTCATTATTTGTATATACAAATTTTTTTAACTATTAATCACTAGATTTTAAGCGATTGTTAGTTAATACTTATTTGGTGTTCATCCTCCAAACTCCATCCCATGTATCAACAGGTGGATTAGCAATGAAATGTTTACATCTACTAATAAACACCTTAGATGGGTTTGTATTCCTACCTGCAAATTCAAGCTCTAATAGTTTTGATTTTTCAAAGAATTCTAAAGCACTTTCCCAGTCCTGGTTAAAATAATAATCTAGTCCATTTTCAAAAGTTTCAATTAGCTCCAATGAGCTTTGATCTATTTTTTCTTTTTTATCAATAAGCTCATATGCTTTAACAGGTATATTTTTCCCTTTAACACTTAAAAAATCCAAAAAACGAAACACATATTCATCGTTTGACGCTTTATATATGTTCTCACCAACAAGTATATAAATACCATACTGTTTAGCAGCTGGTTCTAAACGCGCCGCTAGGTTTACAGTATCGCCCATCATAGTATAATTCATTCTCATCTCTGAACCCATATTCCCAGTAACCATTTCACCAGAGTTCAATCCAATTCTGTGCTGCATACTATATACTATTTCAGGCCAATCATTTTCATCTTTCCATTTATTGCGAAGCTGATCTAACCTATCCCGCATTACCAGTGCAGTGGAACAGGCTTTTTTTTCTTGGTCTTGAACCGGTGCTGGAGCACCATAAAAAGCAACTATAGCATCCCCAATATATTTATCTAGAGTTCCCTCGTGTTCGAGCAACACATCCGTCATTACCGTTAAATATTCATTCATTAGTCTGACCATTTTTTCTGGTTCTAATTTTTCCGAAAAAGTTGAAAAATTTTGAATATCGGAAAAAAAAGCTGTATGGTAATCTTGAACGCCTCCGAGCTTTGGTGCTTGCTTTTCTTCATACATTTTATCTATTAAGTCTGGAGAAATATATGTACTAAAAGTTTCTTTAAGAAATTTTTTATCTTTTTGCTCATGTAAAAACTGGAAAATAACATTACTCCCGTAAGTAAGAAAGATGCCGGCAAGAGGTGCGATTATTGGCATTACATAAGTTTTACCAGGTGCAGGAAGGCTTACCAAAAGACTATCATAGAAAAAGTTATGGATTAAATCTGGAAGTATAGTCGCAATCGTTGTTTTTAGCATCCACCAGACATCATTAGCAAATAATCCAAGAGCCAAACCAACATATGCCACTATTTCAAGAATTATAACAGCACCTGCTAACACAGGATGAATATCAAGTTTTCTAAAAATAAAATATGCAATAATACATAGTAACGAAATAACTAAAAAATGAACTACAGGATATAACCTACCATCACTTAGTAACCGTGTCACACGACCACCAAAAACATATAAATAATTTTCATGTAAAATCGTTTGTATCGCATTTGCATGTGTCTCCATTCCAGGAGTATCCTGAGGTTGCCCTAAATAATTATAAAAGGGAGTTGATTTTACATCATGCAATACTTCTACAGATGCTCCGATAATTACAATCTTATTGTAAAATGGTGAATTTGATATATCAAAACCTGCTCCTATACCCATCATATTCATCATCTCATTTCGTTCTTTTTCATCTTCAATAGCCGATATCCAATCAGGCATTCCTCCTGGGAGAAACTGACTCATCCAATCTAAATCATTATCTCCAGATAATTCGAAATCCTGTGTATCAAGAATCTGATGTAACGAATATCTCGGAAAAGTATTCCATGGGGGGTAATCTGTCTGAGCTAGCTTATAGCCAGAAGGAGGACCATAATAATTAACTAAAAAATTATTTGTTTTTCCATGTGCAGGTATAGAAATAGGCCCAAGATTCCATAATAACTTTTCTCTATCCCAAATAAGTTTGGCACTATCTGAGATACCATAATATTGGTTGACACAACTTATACCTAACGTGAAATAAGGGTTTTTTCGTTCTATATCATCATCAAAAAAACCAGCGATACTATATTCCCTTGAAAAATTGTCTATGTCTTTAATATCATTAATAAGCCCAGTGCT
>ERZ651768.3423-NODE-3423-length-10621-cov-12.362671_pt1 | contig 10621 bp, 7 predicted proteins | sample MGYA00514754_ERZ651768 | MGnify/ENA metagenome assembly ERZ651768 | reverse complement strand
CCCCGTGCAGGTCGAGGAGCACGCCGTCTACCGGTAAAACGCTTGCAAGACGTTCTAAAAACCAGCCCAGAATCGTATCGAATGCCTGCTGAACGACCACGCCTGCAGGGCACGCCATTGCAGTCAATAGGGGTATCAGCTCTAAGCCGGCAGATTGCGCTCCGTCAATGTAACCACCGTGAATAGAGCCCGTTCCGGCATATCGTCTGATGATGGCATTTCCACCCTCCAACTGGGGTCCCAATTGGCTGTCGCGAATGAAGTCTGCCAGGGTCGTCGGCGTCGTGGAGAATGTGTTGGTTTCGTGCTGAATACCTCCACTGGCGATGCGCATGGTTACCTACTTGAGAGTCAGTGCAGTTCGTATAGGATTGTATTGTATATCAGCCCTCCTAATAGATTTGGAGTTACAAAGAGTTGCACCCCAGTAACGGTAAGATACAGTCAGTTAGTTTGGGAACTTAATGGCACTACTTTTGTGGGCTTCCGTCTATAACACTGTTGAGTTGTTGTTGATGCTTGACCTAATCTTTCTTGTGTGCCTCAATAGGTCATGTGTCTACTGCAACGACGCAACAGTTCTATCGCAACAGATCTACCGTGGCGTGAAGCAGTAACACTATTTACCAATAAATCGAGAGCAACCACTATGAAAACTCCTAACAATCGGATTGGTCTAATCTGGCCATCAGATGGTGTTCTTGATTCTGAGCTCTGGCAGTTTGCGCCAGCTCATGCGAGTCTGCATTTCACTCGTACGCAAGTAATCGACGAGCCCATTTCATTATCGTTGGTCGAAAGGATGGCCGAGGATACAGATATAGACTATGGCGCCGAAACGCTGCGACCGATTTCACCGGCTGTGGTCACATACGCCTGCACTTCGGGCAGCTTCGTCCTTGGTATCGACGGAGAAAAACAACTGCTCGACAGGATCGAACGCAGCGCGAATGCCCCATCCACGACGACCTCGACGGCGCTGGCTGCCGCCTGTCATGCATTGGGTCTTGAACGCGTCGCGGTTGCGGCGCCCTACATCGCGGAGATTACGGACCGCTTGGCTTCATTTCTTGAAGCAAAGGACATAAAAGTAAGCAAAGTGACTTCAATGGGGCTCAGCCATGGCATCGGAGATGTTAGCGATGAAGAGGTGATTCAACTCGGCATCGAGGCCAACGATGCCAAGTCAGATGGCTTGGTGATCTCGTGCACTAACTTGCGGACAGCTGATATCATCGAGCGCCTCGAAGGGACGCTCGGCACGCCTGTGATCAGCGCCAACCAAGCGACGATGTGGCACGCATGCCAAATCGGCCAGATCGATTTTCCCGATGCTTTGGGCATCGGGAAACTCTTCGAGCTACCTGCTATTACTAACGTCTAACGAACAATTTTTGTGGGAAGTCACACAACGGTTTACCGCCTTTTGGTGTGACCCGGACGCATTCGCTGATTTCGATAGCCCATCCTTCCATTGCAATCGCCGGTACGCAGTGCAGCGTCATATTTTCCTGCAGCAAGGTTCGGTCACCTGGGCGTAAACTGATCGTGTGTTCTCCCCAGTCGGGCGGATAGTTGAGGCCAGTGGAATAACCAATTCGGGATTCCTTGGTGATTCCGTGGCGACTAACCACACGTCGCCATGCAGCTTCAACCTCTTCGGCAGTTGTGCCAGGTGTCATCGCATCGAGTGCAGCCTGTTCAAGCGCATCTACACAAAAACTGCTGCCCATACTGATTGACAGCCGCCAGGATAGGATCTTACGGCTGTATCCGTCCATGATGACCGCCGGATAAACAAATCCTTTACTCATGGGGATGTGGGTGATAGCGCTTGCCTAAACTTGATCGAGCCGATCAATCTTCAGATTTCTGAACAAACAGGGGTAAACCTTGTTTTGCTAGTTTGCTTTACTCAAATTTGGGTTTGGACACACTCCATGTATGCGCATCCTACGCATGAGCCGCTGAACGCGCTTGCGGTTAACCGGGCGCGCTGAATCCTGCAACGCATCGGTGATACATCGGCTTCCCAGAAATAGCCGATGAAGATGAATCTAGTCAATCAGCCGCATGAGCTTTAAATCGGCATCGCTGCCGGGTTTGGGTGTGCAATAACAATCGGAACGAGCCAACTCCAAAGTGTTGCATTGTCTGACGATTGACAGATTATGGTTTTGATTAATCATGTTTTGCGCTCCGTTTTGTTTAGCGGCCGAGCGCGTTGGATAAAAAATCATTCGCCATGGTGATCTCGCCAATCTTGGACTGAAGGGCCTTGATCTCGGATTCCCGGTCAGGTGCCAGACCTTTGCCAGAGGCAAACATCTCGGATGAACTGTCTGGCAATTGTTTCTTCCACTTCACAACCACTTTGGTATTAACGCCAAATCTCTACGATAGCTCATTCGATGTTTCATCGACCCTGATTGCGGTAAGAGGGACTTTGGCTTAAAACCTGGGGAATGATTCCTACGTTTTTTACTCATGATATGTTACCTTCTGTTTCAATACACTAATACATAGAGGATAACTACTTACTTTGACCGGCCACCTGTCCTAACCATGGGATACAGTTCAAACAACAACGTGTTGGAATGACAAGATCTCGATCAGTACAACCGGATATTTGGTTTTTGGACGAACCTTTTTCAGCCCTTGATCCTTTAATAAGAAAATGCGAGATGAGTTCTTAAGATCGCAAGGAACGCTTAATAGAACGATAATGTTTGTTACTCATAATCTGGGTGAGGTTCCTCGTTTAGCTGATCGCATAGCAATAATGAAAGATGGATTCCCCTAATCCAAATAGCTCCCCATCAATTAAAAGAGCTAAAGATGAAATTATTAATTCTCTTGATCCTGCGATAGTTCTAAAGGGCCTACTTGGTCCGTCTAGAAATAAATAAGAAAATGCTCAGTAATTTTAAAAACTCCAGACCAATGCAATTCGGTCTCTTGATTTTAATTTTCTTATTGTCTTATTTTATAGTACCCCAATCGGAAAATAGTTATTTTTGGAGATTACCGCCCTTATTAAAAGACTTCCCTCTGTGGATTAATACTTTGCTTGATAATTTGATGTTCAAATGGTTCACCGTCGATATATGGGATCCACTTTGGAATGACTATGAACAAAAAACTATTTTTAGAATCATTACTAGAGCAATATCCAGCTCAGTTTTATTCATAATTATTTTTATTAGGGAAATCTTTCTTGGTGGGGCGCAAACTTTGGGGGCATTTGTTAGTGATACATGGATCAATGCTAATAAATGGTTGTCTTGGCCTGCTTTACCTTGGACCGCTGTAGTAGCTGGCGCTTCAATTTTAGGATATCAACTTCAAGGTGTTCGTTTAGCCTTGCTCGCAGGTATAGGATTTGCATATCTTTCTATTTTTGGGCAATGGGAGCCCTCTATGGAAACCTTATCTTTTGTTCTTGTATCTGCACCTGTTTGTTTCATTTTAGGATTGGGATTTGGAATATGGGGGTATCTAAACAAGACTGTCGAGGGAACGCTTCAGCCAATATTGAATTGTATGCAAACCTTGCCTCATTTTTCATATCTAGTTCCGATCATGGTTCTTTTTGGTGTCGGGGATCATGCGGGAGCTATCGCAACTATTATCTTTGCAACTCCTCCCATGATCAGGTTAACCATTCTTGGATTAAAAAAAATATCTCCAGATATTGTTGACTCAGGTTTAATGAGTGGATGTAATAAAACTCAATTATTATTTAAAGTTCTAATTCCAACGGCAAGAAGAGATATTTTAATAGGCGTTAATCAAGTCATAATGCAGTGTCTTGCAATGACGACCATTGCAGCCTTCATTGGCGCTAAGGGCTTAGGATTTAATTTAAAAGTTGCTTTGAATTCACTGGAAATTGGGAAGGCTTCAGAAATTGGACTGTGTGTAGTATTAATAGCAGTAATCCTAGATAAATATTCTTTAGCGTGGGCCAACAAACAAAAAGATTATTTTGCTAATTTAAATTTTTATCAAAAAAATAAATCTTACATAGCATTTATTCTTTTAACGCTTTTGGGAATTATTTTATCTTACTTAGGAGCTTTCTACTTCAAAGATAGTATTAACTACTTATACTATGTTCCTTTTAATAAAGGTTTTACTATTTCTCCTTTTATAGACGCTGGTATTGATTGGTTTTGGGAAGCTTTCTTTTATCATTTAAATGCATTTAATGTTTGGTTAATAACTTCAGTTCTTGTGCCAATGAAAAATGCCTATTTAGGCATGCCTGTCATTTCAACGTTTATTATTGTAATGGGTGCTGGTTATATAGTTGGAGGCATAAGATCAGCTGTAATAGTTGGAAGCCTAGTCTTATTTATAGCACTTTCCGAATATTGGGACAGAGCATTAATTACAGCTTACATGGCAACTTTTGCTGTTTTAATATCTGCTTTTTTAGGAATAGTCGTTGGATCTATTTGTGCCCAAAATAGTTTTGCTAGCAAAACTATACTTTCAATTTGTGATTTCTTTCAAACATTCCCATCTTTTATTTATCTGATTCCCGTAATCCTACTTTTTGGAATCACAGACACATCCGTTATGATAGCCGCAATTGTTTATGCGGTGATTCCAGCGACTAGATATACTGTAGAAGGTCTTAATAGTGTTCCATTATCATTGCATGAAGCAGGAACGATGTCAGGAGTATCACGATTGCAGAGATGGACTAATATCGAGTTACCTCTCGCGTTCCCCCACATAATGTTAGGAATAAATCAAACTGTTATATTCGCATTATTCATGGTTATACTTGGTGCATTAATTGGAACAATAGATCTAGGTCAAATAATTATGGGAGCATTATCAAAAAAAGGTGGTGCGGGTATCGGTTTGACATTAGGTATATTTGTATCCTTTATGTGTTTAGCAGTAGATAATTTAATTCAAACTTGGGCGAATGAAAGGAAAAAACTTTTGGGAATAGATTAAGCTACCTGTCATCAATCCTGATTCTTCAGAACATAAGAAAGTCAAAGCTCTTGCAACATCGATCGGTTTAGTTAATCTTTTTAAAGAAACTTTTTCCTCAACTTTTTTTATCAATCTTCACAACCTTGATGCCGAAGGTTTCACCTTTATTGAGTTTCCGCCTTACACCGATGGTTGCAGAAAAGTGGACGGCGGGGATGGTAGTTGGAGAGATTGTTTTTAGTTTAATGTATCCTAGCGAGGCAATACGATTACCTTTAACAGGTGTTAAACGATTAATCGGGAATTAAATTATGCCCTCCAGCATAGCGCCAACTAACAAGAAACAACCTGTCATCCTCTGCGATTCGGTTTTTAAAATATTTGGCGACAACGCAAAGAAGATGCTTGCAGGCGTACAGGGCAATGTAGACGCCAAAGCTTTTCAAGATGCCGGCTGCATCGTTGGTGTGAATAACGCGTCTTTTGAGGTTTTCAAAGGGGACATGCTCGTTGTTATGGGCCTATCTGGTTCAGGAAAATCGACACTCCTTCGCTGTATATCAAAGTTAACCAACGCTACTGCTGGAAAGATTTATATAGACGGAGAGGATTTGTTGGCGATGAACAGCAAGCAACTCATCGAACTCCGTCGAAACAAGATGGGCATGGTCTTTCAGAGTTTTGCCTTATTACCCCACAAAACCGTTCTCGAGAATATTGCTTTCCCCTTACAGGTAAAAGGAAGCAGCACTCAGAACAGTATTAAAAAGGCAATGGATATGGTCGAGCTTGTGGGTCTTGGCGGGCGAGAGAATTATTTTCCCAGAGAATTATCAGGCGGACAACAACAACGTGTCGGGATCGCACGCTCGCTTGCGATTGAACCTGATATTTGGTTCCTAGACGAGCCCTTCTCGGCTTTAGATCCACTGATCCGAAAAGAGATGCAAGATGAATTTTTGAGACTACAGGGGGTTCTGAATAAAACGATTCTGTTTGTTACGCATGATTTTGATGAGGCGCTTCGCCTTGCCGATCGCATCGCGATTATGAAAGACGGCGTCATTGAGCAGTTAGACACCCCGGCCAACATCGTACTCAATCCGGCGACTGAGTATGTCCATAAATTTACCGAAGATGTCCCAAGGGAAAAGGTCCTCAAAATAGAGTCTGTGATGGATCCGGGCGAATCCTCGGAAAATATCGGAGACCTACGGGTTTCGAAAGACGCCATTATTGAAACCGTAGCTGAGGCAGTGCTCAGCGAGTCGAAGGCGGTGTCAGTTGTAGACGCCAACAATAGAGTTGTTGGGATATTGCACCCTTCTAAAGTAATTACCGTACTCTTTGGGGGCAGAGCCAACCATCCGAGCCAGTGACGGATCCGCGATGACGCCTTACCTGACAATTAACTAAAACAAGCCTTCTATTTCGCCCTGCTCATTGACCGAGATGTTGTTTGCAGCGGGTACCCGTGGCAGACCCGGCATGGTCATGATCTCGCCACAAATTACCACCAGGAATTCTGCACCAGCCGACAGTCGAATCTCTCGAATAGGCACCATATGTCCCGAAGGCGCACCGAGTAGATTTGGATCGGTCGAAAAACTGTATTGTGTCTTAGCCATGCACACAGGGAAATGCCCATAATCTTTATTGTATTCATCAAATTGCGCACGAATCTTTTTGTCTGCGATGATGTCATCTGCGCCATATATATTACGAGCGACACATCGCGCCTTTTCCCAAAGCGAGAGCTTGTCGTCATACAACGTACGGAACTGAGACCGGCCACTGTCCGCAAGTTCTGCCACATGCGCAGCCATAGCTTCTGTACCAGCACCTCCGTCTGACCAATGGGTGCAATTGAACACCTCTACGCCGAACTCGGAACAAAACTGACTAATTGCATTCAACTCGCCATCGGTATCAGCTGTAAATCGATTGATTGCAACAGCAACCGGAACACCATACTGGGTGATGTTACGTAGATGACGACCTAAGTTCTCGAGGCCTGCTTCGACTGCAGCCACGTTTTCTAAACTAAGATCACTCTTGGCTACACCCCCGTGCATCTTCAGGGCTCTAGCAGTCGCCACCAGTACAACTACATCCGGTGTCAAACCTGCCTTGCGACACTTAATATCAAAAAACTTTTCCGCACCAAGATCAGCACCAAAACCTGCTTCAGTAACCACGTAATCAGCCAGCTTTAGTGCAGTTTTCGTTGCGACAACCGAATTACAGCCATGTGCAATATTTGCAAAGGGTCCGCCATGGACCAGAGCCGGATTATTTTCTAACGTCTGAACTAGATTAGGCATGAATGCATCTTTGAGCAATGCTGTCATTGGCCCTGGCGCATGCACGTCGCGTGCGTGGACAGGCGTGCGGTCTCGCTTATAGCCGATAATAATATTACCTAAACGCCGCTTTAGATCGTCCAGGTCTTCAGCCAAACAAAAGATCGCCATAATCTCTGACGCGACTGTAATATCAAAACCGCTCTCTCTCGGAAATCCATTGGCCACACCCCCCAGAGACGTCGTGATCTGACGCAACGCGCGATCATTCATGTCGACCACACGACGCCAGGTAACACGCCTAGTGTCCAACTCGAGATCGTTACTCCAGTAAATATGGTTATCCACCAGTGCGGACAGCAGATTATGGGCCGCGCCTATCGCATGAAAATCACCCGTAAAGTGGAGATTAATATCTTCCATCGGCACTACCTGCGCATAACCGCCGCCGGCTGCACCGCCTTTCATCCCGAAACATGGACCCAAGCTAGGCTCACGCAAGCAGATCGCTGTATTTTTCCCAATTCTGTTTAGACCATCACCCAGTCCAACGCTCGTTGTCGTTTTGCCCTCACCCGCAGGTGTTGGAGAAATAGCCGTAACGAGCACGAGTTTCCCATCCGGTCTACTCTCAAGAGACTTTATGAAGTCGTAACTGATCTTGGCCTTGGTATGCCCATAAGGCTGTAACGATTCGCCTGGGATTCCAAGCTTCTCACCAATATCCTGAATCGATTCAGTGCTTGCTGCACGGGCGATTTCAATATCACTGGCAGGCGTCGACATATTATTCTCCAATTGGTAACTGATACTTCAAGAGGCTTAGATGAATATCTAGATACCTCAAAACATCTAACTATCCCGAGATACTAACGGCCAGAAGCGGGCTCAGTATACTGCTTGATCGTTAACGTCCCTTACCGAAAACAGCGGCGTTGCTTCCACGTTGGGGTGGAATCGACAAAACATCCGCACTCCCCGCATCACCAAGGTCCCTTTGGCATGACACATTTTCGGTTAACAACTAAAACTTAGCGTAGGCCTTACGCAAATCCACCATCGGATGACGGGGCGACATCTGAAACCGTATGAGCAGTTCGCGAGCAATCATGTCACGATCCTGCTGATTATCAGACAGTTCAATATCTTCTGGAATCGACACCCAACCATTGATGTTACGATCAAAAACGGCCGGTCGACCATCCTCATAACCCATATGCACATCCTCGAGCCAGTTTAAGTCCTGCCAGCCCATAGTATCTATGTACTTTTGAAGAAACGGTGTTATCCGGTCGTAGTCTGGCACCAAATTCACATCGTACCGATAGCCGATGTGCTGACCAATGGTCTGCTCCCGCTCTGTATCTAGTCCATCCGTATTGATGAAATGATCAATATCTTTTTCATTCGTCATTATGAGATTCTCCTCAGAACCGGGTCATATCAGGCCGGCCAACTGTATGCTGGGAACCAGCCAGCGGCACCTGAGCTAAAGCTGACGCTTCCATAGTCAATGCGGCTAAATCTTCAGGCTCCAAAGAATGTACATTGGTCTTGCCACAGGCCCTGGCCAGCATCTGGCACTCTATCGTGAGGGTGTGCAAAAAGTTGTACACACGCTCGGCTGCATCATCTGGATTGAGGCGTTTTCTGAGTTCCGGATCCTGGGTTGCCACCCCGACTGGACACCGACCGGTATGGCAGTGATAACAATGGCCCGCCGGCACGCCAATCTCACTTTCAAAGTCGGCTTCTGGAATATTTTTGTTGCAGTTAAGTGCCATTAACGACGAGTGACCAATTGCGACCGCGTCGGCTCCCAAAGCCAGCGCTTTTGCAACATCTCCACCGTTTCGGATACCACCGGCATACACCAGCGTGATTTCACCGGACATACCCACGTCCTCAAGCGCTCTCCTGGCCTGACGTATCGCTGCTATCCCAGGGACACCCGTCTCCTCGGTTGCTAAGTGCGGGCCCGCACCGGTGCCACCTTCCATCCCATCGATGTAGATCGCATCTGGGTCGGTTTTCGCGGCCATTCGCACGTCATCATAAACGCGCGCAGCACCCAGCTTTAGCTGAATGGGAATTTCCCCGTTCGTTGCTTCACGGATTTCCTGAATTTTTAACGCCAAATCATCAGGACCCAACCAATCGGGATGGCGAGCTGGAGAACGTTGATCGATACCGGCGGGCAAGGATCGCATTTCAGCCACTTGGTCCGTCACCTTCTGGCCCATTAAATGCCCACCCAAACCCACCTTGCAACCCTGGCCGATAAAAAATTCGCAACCATCAGCCAATCGTAGATGGTGTGGATTAAAACCGTAACGCGACTGAATGCACTGATAGAACCATTTTTCGGAGTAGCGCCGTTCGTCCGGTATCATTCCCCCTTCTCCAGAACACGTCGCACTGCCGGCCATCGTTGCACCACGAGCCAACGCCGTCTTTGCTTCATACGACAGTGCGCCGAAACTCATACCGGTAATGTAAATCGGAATATCCAACTCGATTGGACGCTTTGCCCTCGGCCCAATCACGGTTTTAGTCAGGCACTTTTCCCGGTAACCCTCGATCACGAATCGGGTCAGCGTACCGGGAAGGAATGTTAGGTCATCCCAGCTGGGAATTTTCTTAAACAGCGAAAATCCACGCATACGGTACCGACCGAGCTCAGACTTAATGTGTATATCGTCAATCACCTCAGGCGGGAAAATAAAACTGTGCCCGATGACGTCTGTATTTCTATTGGTTGACATTGTTCTTTCCTTAATCGGTTACAGCACGAGTTTCTTTTCTGAAGGCTCGAGATTGTCGTAATTCCACAACTGTTTCCCTGATACTATCTTGGTCATTTTCTCAACGCCGTTTGGCGCCTCCAGGCCATACTGATCGAGTTTCTGGGTCAGCCACTGCGTATCGAGAGATGTCATCTCACCCTCAACCGCATCTACACCCAGATCCTCTATCGCACCGCCCACATAGATCGTGCCGTCGTACATTGAATCGCCCAAGTTCTTACCCGCATCGCCCAGTATCACCATACGGCCCCGCTGCATCATAAAGCCAGAGAAAGCCCCGGTACGTCCACCGACAATTATGGTTCCACCCTTCTGATCTATACCAGTACGACTGCCGACGTCACCTTTACACACCAGGTCACCGCCACGAATGGCTGCACCGAATGTGGATCCGGCATTCTTCTCGACGAGAATTGTCCCAGCCATCATATTCTCGGCACAAGACCAACCCACCCGGCCTGTGACCACAATATTCGGACCATCGACTAGACCGCATCCAAAATAGCCCAGACTACCTTCAAATCGAAGATTCAAACGGCTCAAGATTCCGACACC
>ERZ651768.3422-NODE-3422-length-10623-cov-3.906031_pt1 | contig 10623 bp, 8 predicted proteins | sample MGYA00514754_ERZ651768 | MGnify/ENA metagenome assembly ERZ651768 | reverse complement strand
TTGCCATTGAATTTCCTAATATGACGATCGTCGCAACGGACATCTCTCAACCGGCGCTGGCCGTTGCTCAGGCTAATGCCAAACGTCACGGTGTCTCGGAGCGGATCGAGTGGCGGCACGGTCCGCAGTTGGCTGGTCTTTCTGGACCCATTGACTTAATCGTGTCAAATCCACCCTACGTAACGACCCAGGCGATGCAGCACCTGGCACCGGAGGTGCGAGACCATGAACCGCACGTCGCGTTGAACGGCGGAACCGGCGGCACTAGGACACTGCGTGCGCTTATCGCGGAAGCTAGTGTCAAACTCGTTAACAACGGGTCACTTGTGGTGGAGTTCGGGTGCGATCAGGAAGCGGTGTTTAGGCAGGTTGTCAACGCGGCTCATCTAACCGATACACAAGTCATCCACGACATTCAAGGGTTGCCCCGCGTTGGCGTGGCAACGTACCGGACCAACCGATGAGCGAATGCCTGTTTTGCCGAATTATCAGAGGCGAAGTGCCGGCCACAATTGTGCACGAGGATGAGACACTTGTGGCTTTTGAGGATATTAGCCCACGGGCGCCGACCCACATACTAATCGTGCCGCGCCGGCACGTGGCAACTATTAATGACCTTGCTCCCAGTGACAAAGCACTCGTCGGTGAGATGATCTGGCGCTCCGCAGCCATCGCCAAGGAACGAGGTATTGCGAACAGTGGGTATCGTACCGTCTTTAATTGCAACCGTGGGGCGGGGCAAACCGTCTTTCACATCCACCTGCACCTACTTGGCGGACGCCCTCTCGCCTGGCCGCCCGGATAATAATCGAGCCCCTTCGAACCATTACCGTTCTAAGAAGTACCAACAGCGCCCAGCCGCGCGGTCGAAGACGAATTCAACTACCTGATAACCACGAGCCATATAAGTAGTGAACATGTCACGGCTGGCAGTCCGCCAATCGCGAGCCCTGTCAGATGACGAGTGCTGCATCTCCCCAAAATCAATCGGAATCTCAACCCGAAGACGGGGGTGTGTAAGTTTAGAATCCCAAGACTTGAAAGTAAGCCAAGCATCCTCAACGTTGGTTTCGTTAATCAACGGTAGCTCGTTGAGATGGGGCATGTCATCAGTAGCCCCAGCGATGCGGGTAACGACCCGGGGTGATTCTAAATTCCAAACTGCTACGAAACGGTCTGTCGGGGTTCCGCGGTGGAGCGAGCTACTTGACTCCCCATAAATATTTTCTTCGTACTCGAGTATCACAGCACCAAGCTTCGTTAGATTGAAGTGCGCGTTCATCGCCTGCATCGGATCAAAAGTCCATTCGATCACCTTAATATCCATCTCGAGCGCTCGCTTCCGCTGCTCTAACTTAAGCAACCGACCGAGGCCAGCATTGCGGTGGGCCTCTAGCACACCGAGCATGTGTGACCATTGAATCAGGCGACCAGACTTCAAGCCCGGCAGTGAGTATACGAATCCCACCATCGCCTTGGACTCATCGAATGCGCCTATCAAGATCCCACCACGTTTCACGTTGATCGCCAGAATCGGCACTGGAACTACATCCTGAAGATCCGTGTACTCCCAGACGATCGTCTCAAGTTCGACCACACGCTTCAGTTCGTCCAGCGTATGGAGATCGCGAAACCAGAAGGGTTGACTCAACATCGTGGAAAGTTGCTACCTTTAAAATCCGTATCGTTTGAGCCGACGAAGCCAGAATACAGTATGTCCGTTGTCAAACATTGTCGCACGAATGAACGGAACAGCCGCCTCACCACGAAAGGCAGACCACGTCGGCATTATATTAATTCGCCAGAGGCCCGGGTTCGTCTCAGTGTTGTCTCATAAAATTGCACTACAATGCTCAGGCAAGCCACGGGGCAGCCAGGCGCCCCTGCGGTAGCCTGGCACGAACCTAGCAACTGACAGCGTTTCATGGCCGACTGGAAATCCACCCTCAACCTCCCACGCACCGAGTTCCCTATGAAGGCGAGCCTGCAGAAGGCTGAGCCCGAAGCGATTGCACGCTGGGAAGAGATTGGACTCTACGAACAAATTCGTGCCCACCGTGCTGGAGCACCTAAATGCGTTCTGCACGACGGCCCGCCTTACGCTAACGGGCGCATTCACATCGGTACAGCACTCAATAAGATCCTGAAGGATTTCGTCGTACGGGCCAAAACAATGTCCGGGTTCGACAGTCCATACGTGCCTGGCTGGGATTGTCACGGACTCCCGATTGAGCTCAAGGTAGACCGTGAGCTTGGCTCAAAAAAGCGCGACCTAAGTAAAGCCGCTCTCCGCCGGGCATACAGGGCCTACGCTGAGACCTACGTCGGCGTGCAGCGCGAAGATTTCCAACGGCTGGGCGTACTCGGAACTTGGTCGGAGCCTTACCTGACCATGTCTTTTCGCTACCAAGCCGCAATCGTCCGTGCGCTGGGTAAATTCGTTGAGCAAGGTATGGTGTATCGAGGTAAGAAACCAGTGCACTGGTGCATCCATTGCCAAACCGCGCTGGCAGAAGCGGAGGTCGATTACGCATCTCATAACTCACCGTCGATCTACGTAGAGTTCAAGATGGTACAGGAGTCCATCGAGGCACTTGCCGCCAAGCAAAGAGTCCTGGAGGGACAGCCCGTTTCTGCCCTCATCTGGACCACAACGCCATGGACCATTCCGTCCAACCTAGCGATCGCATTTCATCCTGATCTCGACTATGGGTTCTATTCTACAGATGCCAGCGGCTCCCCCACTACTGTCGTCGTCGCTGATGCAATCGCGGAACGTATCGAAACTGAACTAGGGCGCCAGCTAGGCGATCGACTCGCTGTCGTTAAGGGTGCTGAGCTCGAGGGCTTACGCTTCAAGCATCCACTCTACGATCGGGTATCGGTGGGCGTTCTGGGAAATTATGTAACGCTTGAGCAGGGTACCGGGGTCGTACACACGGCACCTGGTCACGGTGCTGACGACTTCAACACAGGTGTGAAGTACGGCCTGGAGACGTACGCCCCGGTGGGCCCCAATGGACAATTTGACGACACAGTTGAAACCTTCTCTGGCATGCGTGTCTTCGACGCGAATCCGAAAATCGAAGAGGCTTTAGCCGATGCTGGACGACTATGGCATAGGGCTCAGTTGGATCATGCTTATCCTCATTGCTGGCGCTGTCGGCACCCCGTCATTTTCCTCGCAACCTGGCAGTGGTTCATTGCAATGGAAGCGGCGGGGCTGCGACGAGGTGCACTGAACGCTATTCAAGAGGTTCAGTGGTTCCCCCCGTGGGGTCAAGAACGCATCCACAACATGCTGGAATATCGTCCCGACTGGTGTATTTCCCGCCAGAGGTCGTGGGGCGTGCCGATTCCTGCGCTGTACTGCACGAAGTGTGGTGACGCATTACTAACGACAGCCCTGACCGATCACGCGGCCAAGGTGTTTGAAATCTATGGAGCAGATGCCTGGTATGAACGAGACCTATCGGAATTCGTGCCCTCAAAGCAAACGTGTGAAACATGTGGTAGCAGTGAATTCAAACGTGAAGAGGACATCTTGGATGTCTGGTTCGATTCTGGCTCCAGCCACGAGGCGGTCCTAGAGGACCGCCAGCTGGGATGGCCAGCCGAAATCTACCTTGAAGGAAGCGACCAATATCGTGGCTGGTTCCACAGTTCACTCCTAGTTGGACTAGGCACACGAGGAAAGGCGCCTTACCGTCAGGTCATCACACACGGATTCGTTGTCGATGAATCAGGCCGAAAGATGTCGAAGTCTCTAGGCAACGACATCGCTCCACAAACCGTCATCGAAGCAAGTGGTGCGGAGATCCTACGGCTGTGGGTCGCAATGGTCGACTACCGAGAAGACGTTAGAATCGGCAAAGAGATCTTGGCACGAGTCATCGAGGCTTACCGAAAAATTCGAAACACGTTACGTATTCTGGTCGCCAACCTTCATGACTTTGAGCCGACTGAAGATGCTGTGCCACCCGACCAATTAGAGGAGCTTGATAGATTCATGCTCGCGCGTTACGCCGACAACGCAACGCGGGTCGTCGCAGCTTACGATAGTTACGATTTTCAGCAGATTTTTCAGACACTTAACCGATTTGTCACAGTTGAGTTGAGTGCCCTCTACATCGATGTCGTGAAGGACAGGTTGTACACGTTCGCACCGGCACATCCAGCCCGCCGGTCTACGCAGACTGCGATCTTTCGGATAGCCGATGGTCTGACGCGGCTCATTGCTCCGATACTACCCGTGACGGCAGATGAACTCTGGAAGGTACTACCGGGTTCTAGAGAGGTTTCCGTCCATCTTGCTGATTTCCCGTCTGGGCTCGACGAACTCATCGATTCTGAGTTAGTCGAACGGTGGGAACGGTTGATTAGAATTCGCGAGGCCGTAAATGCCAAAATAGAGGTCCTGCGCAAAAATAAGACGGTCGGTACATCCCTTGAAGCACGTGTTCAACTTCGGGCAAGCGGTGATACACTCGCCCTGCTGGAACGGTATCGAGACGAGCTTCCGACCCTTTTAATCGCACAAGCAGAGGTTGAGTCCGAGCAGATGCCGTCCATGGATGACGGTTCGGTGACGGGTGAGACGATTGCGATTGAAGTCGGCCGTGCTGCTGGACTCAAATGCGGCCGTTGCTGGCGTTACGTGCCGTCACTATCTGACCAACCGACCCATCAAGGCTTGTGTGGTCGGTGCGTCGAAATGTTGGGCGTCCCAGAAGTCCCCGCTACCTAACACCGCGATGATGTTCCACGCGACCGCATCATCGATGGGCAAATCGTGGCCAGACCACGTGCGGTGGTCGACCTTCATTGTGGCGGGAAGTATTGTTGGCGCAGACCAGCTCTGTAAAGCATTCGTCCGACAACTCATACCGCTCCACGACAGTATCAGTCTGATTCCGGGCTTAGTGAATCTCACCCACGTTCAGAATACGGGAGCAGTATTCGGCATCCTCAATGCAGCGGACTTTCCCTTTAAGCCTATAGTCATGACAGGAGTCGCCTTGCTGGCGTTGGTTATACTCGGGGTCTATGCCGTGCGATCCTCCTCCAATGGTGCTTCCGCGAGAATAGGCTTGGCATTGATTTTCGGCGGTGCTTTGGGAAACATGGCCGATCGCCTCATGATCGGGCATGTCGTTGATTTCATCGATGTGTACTGGGGCACATACCATTTTTGGGCATTCAATATCGCAGATTCAACGATAACGATCGGTGCAATCTGTCTACTTATCGATACCGTTCGCGCGGAACATCACGATGTATCCAACACTGCTTAGTTTCGGTCCAGTCACGATCTACAGCTATGGTGTGCTGCTTGCAGCGGCCTACCTAGTGGGTCTAAAACTCGCATTATTCCGCTCGGCAAGACAGGGATTTGATGCAAATAAGGTGATGGATTTAGGAATCCTAATCATCGTATCGGCGTTGGTTGGTGCCAAACTGATGTTGTTCATCGTGGATTTTGAGTATTTCTCCCAAAGTACCGAACGATTGTGGTCGCTCGCGCGAGCGGGTGGGGTCTTCTACGGTGGGTTACTTCTCGCCGTACCGGTAGCCTGGTGGTATCTACGCCGCCACCGGATGCCGGTCTGGACGGCATGTGACGCCTTCGCTCCTGGTATTGCACTGGGACATGCCATCGGTCGCCTCGGGTGTTTAATGGCCGGTTGCTGCTACGGCAAACCGACCGACATGCCGTGGGGCATCGTCTTCACGAATACGTTCGCAGCAGCCAATGTAGGCACGCCGCTTGACGTCCACCTCCATCCGACACAGTTGTATGAGTCGTTCGCAGAATTAGGTATCTTGCTGGTGCTGTTGGGTATGGAGCGGCGCGGTCGAGGTTTTTCTGGCCGTACATTCTGGCTTTACGTTCTACTGTACGGGGTCTCACGCTTCGTTACCGAATTCTACCGAGGCGACCCTAGAGGAATGGTTTTCGACGCCATTTCGACCTCTCAGTTCGTCTCGGCTCTAATCGTTCCGCTCAGTATTGTTATGCTGGTCTATCTCGCCAGATTCTCCTTTACCGACCAACGTAAGTCCCATGCCTGAGTCTTCCGGTCAGAATGAACCGGGCGAGCATATCGAAATAATCACCCCAGAAAAGTACGGTGGAACGCGTATCGACCAACTTCTGGTAACGTTACTTCCTAACCACTCACGCTCATTTATCCAACGTCTGATTAAAGCAAGCCGGGTGCACGTTAATGGGGCACCGGTCAAAGCCAGTGTCGTCGCACGTGCTGGGGCTCACATCGCGATCGATGTGCCGTTGCCAATCTCGCCGACCCCAAATCCCGAGAATTTACCACTAGATATCGTTCACGAAGACGCCGACATTATCGTAATCAATAAACGCTCTGGAATGGTCGTGCATCCAGCAGCTGGCCATACAAGTGGCACCCTAGTCAATGCCCTGCTCTATCACGCGCGCGGCCTGAGCGGCGTCGGCGGTGAACTCCGCCCTGGTATCGTGCATCGACTTGACAAGGGGACCTCGGGCCTACTCGTTGCTGCAAAACACGACCAAGCCCATCGTGAGCTGGGGCGTCAATTCCGCCAGCGTGAAGTCAAGAAGGAGTATGTAGCACTCGTCTGGGGACGTATTCAAGCAGGACGAAGAATTGATCTCCCCATCGGTCGAAACCGGGCTGTGCGACAACGAATGTCTACACACGCGACCCGGGCCCGAGCAGCAATAACTGAAATCGTGAGAGCTGAGTCACTCGATGGCCTGACCCTCACGGGGGTCATGATTTTTACCGGTCGTACCCACCAAATCCGGGTTCATCTAGCGGCCATCGGTCATCCTGTCGTTGGCGACTCTGTCTACGGTGGTACCCGACGTCGACTTGCGTCAAAACATCGTACCGTAGCGAGTCTCTCCAGACCCTTTCTTCACGCTAGCAGGCTGGCCTTCGCACATCCGCGAGACGGGAGTCGCGTCGAGTTTCGTGCCCAACTTCCCAAGGATCTAAGTGACGTGCTGCGTGCCCTAAGGAATCAGGCGTAATCCTTTCCAGTTAACGCGACGGTCTCCTCTCGGACATCAGAGTATCCAAATTGCGAGTATCGGGGTAGTTTGAGGAGGGGAAGGCGGGAGCGACAACCAAAGTCGCCTTCACTACCTGAGAAACCGACGACCTGCACGGACAGCGAATGCCTTAGCTAACTAGCAATGTGTGGAATTGGCGATTCCGAGGACTGACCGCCCACACGAACTTTCGAGGGCTCCAGCGCCAATTCGAGGACTTCATCAACCGACGAAACGTAGTGGATAGTCATTTCACGACGAAGATCCTCGCTCAAATCCTCATCAATGTTCTTCTGATTAAGGTGGGGCACAACCACGTGCGGAATCCCGAGACGGCGTGCAGCGAGCACCTTCTCTTTGATCCCACCCACCGGTAATACCCGACCCGACAGAGTGATCTCACCCGTCATTGCCAGGTCCTCACGGACGACCCGGTTCGTCAACCGCGACGCGAGGGCGGTAGCCATTGTCACACCAGCGGACGGTCCGTCCTTAGGTATCGCACCTGAGGGTACATGCACGTGAAGCTCAGCATCCTGATAGAAGGCCATGTTGACACCGTACTCCTCGGCATGGGCCCTGAACCACGAAAGCGCGGTTTGAGCCGATTCCTTCATCACGTCACCGAGGTGTCCTGTAAGGGTCAATGTGCCACCACCAGCCATTAACGTGGCCTCAACAAACAACACCTCGCCACCCACTGGCGTCCAGGCGAGACCTACCGCCACGCCGGGTTCTTTGGTTCGTTCAACGACCTCTTCATCGTGGAACCTCGGTGCCCCAAGCATCTCCAAAACTGTGTCCGAAGTCACAACAACCGGAGCCTCCAAACCTTCTGCCCTTCGCCGTGCAACTTTCCGGCAAAGTGAGCCGATCTGGCGTTCAAGGTTTCGCACCCCAGCTTCGCGTGTATGGCTACGAATCACCGTCTGAATCGCCGCCTCTTCAAAGCTAATTTGCTCTGGAGTCAGACCGTGGTTTTCAATTTGGCGATCCAAGAGATGTTCAAGCGCGATTTTAAGCTTCTCCTCATCCGTGTAACCCGGTAGTTCAAGCACCTCCATCCGGTCCTGTAAAGCTGGAGACACCGGATCGAGAAAGTTGGCCGTCGTGATGAAGAGAATTTCAGATAAGTCAAACGGCACATCGAGGTAGTGGTCACGAAACGTGTTGTTCTGCTCGGGATCGAGTACTTCAAGTAGCGCTGACGCCGGATCGCCCCTGAAATCTGTGCCGAGTTTGTCGATTTCATCCAGCACGAAAACGGGGTTTTTCGATTCGGCACGCCGCAGTCCCTGAATAATCTGGCCGGGTAAAGCGCCAATATAAGTACGGCGGTGTCCTCTAATTTCGGCCTCATCGCGCATACCACCAAGCGAGATACGAACGAGCTTTCGATCGAGTGCGGATGCGATCGACTTCGCAAGTGATGTCTTGCCGACCCCTGGGGGACCAACGAAACATAATATCGGGCTCTTGATTTCAGGATTTAACTTTCGTACCGCCAAGTACTCGAGAATCCGGTCTTTTGCTTTCTCAAGATCGGAGTGGTCACTATCTAGGATCGACTTCGTCCTCGCTAAATCGATGACCTCCTCTGTCCGAACCGCCCACGGCAGCGCAACGATCCAGTCCAAATAGGTGCGAGCAACGGTGTACTCAGCAGCAGCCACCGGCATTCTTGATAAGCGATCCAGTTCTCGTAGCGCCTCCTTCAATACAGGTTCCGGTATCCCAGAGCTCTCAAGCTTGGCCCTGATCTCCTCGATCTCCTTAGCCTGTTCGTCGCCTTCACCAAGCTCTTTTTGGATCGCTTTCATCTGCTCTCGTAGGAAGTAATCGCGCTGATTCTTACCAACCTCGGACTGCACCTGAGATTGAATCTTCGACCCGAGCTCGAGCACCTCGAGCTCTTTTATGAGAATCCGGTTGAGTACGTCCATTCGAGTGCGGATGTCTAAGGCTTCCAGCACCTCCTGCCTCACAGCGGTAGGAATTGTTGTGAAGCTGGAGGCAATAAAATCGGCCAGTGTTCCTGGATCCTCGATGTTCGAGGTGAGCACTTGCAGGTCATCCGACAATAGTGGCGACAGTGAGACGACCTGCTGAAAATTTGTCTTGATATTGCGCTGGAATGCATCAATTTCGAGACGATCCTCTTCCACCGTCACCTCAGTCGCTGACTCCACCGCCGCACGTAAGTAGGGGTGCACGGTGTTGAGACGGAGGATTTGCAGCCGCTCAAGGCCCTGTACAATGAGTCGGAGACTGCCGTCCGGCAGCTTCAACATCTTGTGAATACGGGTAATCGTCCCGATCGGATAAAGGTCGGCCTGCGCTGGCTCCTCGGTCGCTGCTTCACGTTGCGTGAAAACGCCGACCAGCGCGCCAGAAGCGATTGCCTCTTCGATAAGACGCACCGAGCTTTCGCGAGCCACCGCCAGTGGAATAAACGAATTGGGAAACAGGACGGTATCCCGGAGCGGCAACACAGGCACCTCTGACGGAATTGAGATTGGGTGCTCAACGTTCGTGTCGCTTCCAGAATCGTAACGTTCGTCTTGATCGCTCATACGCGATCTCTTCTACTCCTGTTCGCTTTTGGGTCGCAGCTTACCTGACACCAAGAAACCCAGCAATCAGTATCGTTATCCTAACTCGCGAAATCCACGAACAACGCTTCCAGGTCACTACGTTCTTGGGCTGTGCTTTTCCGCGTTTCCTGTTCTCGTTCCTCTTCGCAGACAGTGCACCGTATCGCGAAAGGTAGGGCCCGTAATCGCTGTTCGGAAATCTCTTCTCCACACTCAAAACAATTGCCGTAGGCACCAATCTTCAACCGCTGGAGTGCTTCCTCGATTTTGGTCAGCGTCTCAGCTTTCATCTGAATCAGAGAGAACTCTATTTCGTCCTGAATATCCGCCTCAGAAGTCTCCACCGAGTCGAGAACGCCGAGCATCGTAGCACTGTTGCTCTCAGTGCGTACATCGCGCATACGGTCGTGCACCTCGACCATCATGTCCTGGCGCCGCTCTTCAAGAATGCGTCTCAGCTCAGCACAGCGCTCACTTTCTACAGGATATGCTGTCGTCACCATTAAGTTGTTTCTCCTTGCCAATACCCGCCGCACCGTCCAGAAGCACCAAGCAGCCTCACGATCTCCTCCGTCAGACCGGCCTCCATATCGCGTCGCCCTGTATTCTCCACGTGCCTCGTAATAACTAGATTTCTTCCAATCAGACCGTCAAGAGTTAAGTGGCGAGAGCAACCGCATATATAGACGCCGGAAAGCTTGATTCGGTTGCTGAATGCCCTACTTTAGGTCTCTAACTCTCCCAAACATCCCAGGAGAAACCAGTCCAGAAGGGCTTCTAGCTCGTATCCGCCCTTCCCCGCTCCAAAGCCCTTATCGGCCGTAACCTCGAAATCCTGTGCACTAGGGCAAAGGGGGTTTGACCCGTCACGACGATTGTGCCAATCTGGGCGGGCTCCTTGCCTATGGGCGCGCAATGTCAGAAAGCCGGTGCATCTCGTGTGGAAGGCGGAAAGGACGACGGAGCTGCCCAGCG
>ERZ651768.3421-NODE-3421-length-10624-cov-3.758130_pt1 | contig 10624 bp, 8 predicted proteins | sample MGYA00514754_ERZ651768 | MGnify/ENA metagenome assembly ERZ651768 | reverse complement strand
GCCTCAAGGTCGGAGGTGTTTTTTGTTTTTCCTGATCTTCCACATCAGAAATTCTTAAATGACAAAGTGAAGAGAGTTTTAGGCTGGGAGGCACGGGATACTCTCGAGCAATTTTGGAGAAAAAAGGCGACTACTTGATGACCATGAAAGTGTTGCGTTGTTCTTATCGATTATGCGTATTACGTTACCGATATGAAAGGAAGGTGCATTGGGAATAAAAAATGATGCTGGTGTAGGTGACAGCGTTTCTTTTCTCAACATGCATCCAGGACTGTTTCTTGATCGGAGTGCGCGTGTATATCCGGATAAGGTCGCGGTTGTTTACGGGGAGAAGCACTACACGTATCAAGAATTTGATCAAAGGGTGTCACGCTTAGCTGGAGCATTGGTGCACAGTGGGGTCAGTGCCGGTGACCGGGTTGCTTACCTAGTTCCAAATACTCCACAGATGCTGGAAGGGCATTATGGTCCAATGAGGATGGGCTCCATTCTGGTCGCTATGAACACCAGGCTTTCTAGTCGCGAGATCGGATTTATTATCCGTCATTCGGGTGCCAAGGCTCTGATTTTTGACTCGGGGTACGCAGATATTATTGGCGAAGCACTTGGAGGGCCGGGAATAGTGGATGTTTTGGTTGAAGTGGTCGATACTAGCCAGGCTTCGGGCCTGTTTGGCGCAATTGAGTACGAAGAGTTTTTGATCGGCGCTGCTGACGTACAGGTACCTCATTTTGATCACTCTGAGTTGGGCACCATTGCCATTGACTATACTTCAGGTACAACTGGTGAGCCTAAGGGTGTCGAGTACACGGGCAGGGGGGCATATCTAAACGCCCTAGGGCAGGCTCTTGATGCCGGACTCAGTTCAACTAGCACCTACCTCTGGACTCTGCCAATGTTTCACTGTAACGGTTGGTGCTATACGTGGGCTGTAACTGCAGTAGGCGGGACGCATGTTTGCCTGAAACACGTCAATCCAGATGAAGTATTTTCACTGGTTGCTCGGCATTCAGCTACTCATATGTGTGCTGCACCCAGTGTTTTGACTATGCTTGAGGCCTCTCCGATGGCAAGTGAGGGAGCACTGAGCGGTGTAAAGATTTTTACCGGCGGAGCACCGCCAGCGCCAAGAGTGTTGCGAGCGATGCAGTCGATGGGTGCTGAGCTACATCATTTGTATGGATTGACTGAAACTTATGGCCCTTCGACCATAGCCGCCGTTCAGCAGGATTGGGCTGGTATGTCCATTGAAGATCAGGCTCGGATGAAATCTCGCCAGGGTGTTCCGGTTACAACTTTGCATGTTGGTGTGAGAGTTGTCGCCGATGATATGCGGGATGTCCCTATGGATGCTGAGACGATTGGGGAGGTTGTCGCTCGTGGAAATACCGTTATGGCAGGCTATTACCGTGATCCTAAGGGATCGGCTAGTGCTTTTCAGGGTGGTTGGTTTCATACCGGAGACCTGGCAGTCGTACATCCGGACGGTTACATAGAGCTCAAGGACCGTAAGAAAGATGTGATCATTTCTGGGGGTGAAAATATTTCAAGTGTTGAAGTTGAGAAAATGCTTATGGAACACCCTGCGATACTTGAGGCCTGCGTGGTGGGTGTGCCGGACGAGACGTGGGGAGAAGCGCCAAAGGCCTTTGTAACACTCAGGGACGGATACGAGGCGACATCAACAGAGATCATTAATTTTTGTCGAGAGCGTTTAGCGCATTTTAAAGCTCCAAGGGAGGTGAAATTCGGGCCCTTGCCTAAAACGGCCACTGGAAAAATTCAAAAGTACGTCATCCGGGAGCAAGAGTGGTCTGGGCACGACCGGAGGATTGGTTGAAATGTATTGACTCTTTACAACAATGATCCATATGTCTTTTTGGATGTCACAATACGACCGGAGAGTTGAATGAAAGAAAAACGACCCAGACTTGAGGGCAAAGTAGCAATAGTTACGGGAGCTGGCTCTAGGGGAGAAGGTGTTGGTAATGGTAAGGCTACAGCGACTCTTTTCGCTAGAGAAGGAGCAAGTGTGCTCCTCGCTGACATGGAAATCGAACGAGCGAATGAAACGCTTCAGGGGATCGAGTCCGAAGGAGGAATAGCCAGCACTATCAAGGTGGATGTGACCCGCGATGATGATTGTCGGGAACTGGTCGACACCGCTATTGAAAGATACGGGCGTCTGGATATCTTGGACAACAACGTCGGGAACAGCTTTCGCAAGTCGGTGACTGAGATCGAGCCAGATGAGTGGGACAGTTACATGGAGTTGAACCTTAAAAGTATGGTTCTGACCTCTCGTCATGCAATACCACGCATGATTGACACAGGTGGAGGTTCGATCATCAATATAGCGTCTATCGCTGGAGTCAGGGCTTCCAAGGCAACTGTTTACACGGCTTCGAAGGCCGGTGTAATAGGACTTACGATATCGATGGCAGCTGATCACGGGCGAGAGGGTATAAGGGTTAATGCAATTGCGCCTGGTGCGGTGTACACGCCTATGGTTTCTTGGCGGCTTTCTGAAGAAATGCGAGCGCACCGAAAGAACACTACGGCTCTAGGAACGGAAGGAACTCCATGGGACGTTGCATGGGCCGCTGTATATCTTGCAAGCGATGAATCGAAATGGGTTACGGGGTCGGTACTAACCGTAGATGGTGGATCGTCGATTCTGTCTCGTCATGCTTATACAGATTCGGAAATATCCTAGTTTTTTAACTAGAATTCGAATGTGCTGGATTGAACGTTACCAGCCGGAATTATCAATCACGCGTCTCGTAATTACTGCTAATTTGGCTGAAAGTTCAGGATCGCGGTGTTCCGGAACTGTTGCTATGGCATGTTCAAGGCTTTCGTGTGCGCCTGATTTGAATGGTGCCTGTAATGCGCCAAGCCTGGGTACGATGGCTTTGATGAGTTCTTTGGCGTGAGTGGAGTTGTTTCTAAGCACTTCAAGTATCGAAGTCGTACTTACGTCTTCATGATCCTGGTGCCAGCAGTCGTAGTCTGTGACCATCGCGACTGTAGCGTATGCGAGTTCGGCCTCTCTCGCTAATTTCGCTTCTGGCATGTTGGTCATGCCGATCACGTCGCAACCTATACTCCGGTACCAGTTGGATTCAGCGCGGCTCGAAAACTGGGGTCCCTCCATAACCAGATAAGTGCCCCCAGTGTGGACACTAAGCTTGATTGCTTTGGCTGATTCCGTGATCACTTCAGATGTGGTCGTGCATACCGGGTCTGCCATGCTGACATGAGCGACAAATCCTGTTCCGAAGAAAGATTTTTCCCTGGCGAATGTCCGGTCGACATATTGGTCGACGATTACGAAGTCACCCGGCTTGTAATCTTCTCTCAGAGACCCTACAGCTGAAAATGAGACGACTCGGTCTACACCGGCTCGTTTCATTGCTTCGATGTTCGCCCTATAGTTGATTTCTGTGGGCGGTATTTTGTGCCCGCGCCCATGCCGGGGTAGAAAGACCAGTCGATACCCCGCGAAGTCACCAATTAGAAATTCATCTGACGGCTCACCGAATGAAGATTCGATTTTCACCCATTGGGCATTCTCGAAACCGTCGATATCATAAATTCCGGTGCCGCCGATAATCCCTATAGCTGGCTGTTTAGTAGTGGACATAAATTAATATTAATTGATCGGATAGTCGCAAGGAGGTTACACGAATTCAATCTTACCTTTCAGAGATCGAATTGTTGAACTGAATCACAGAAAAATAGTGAGCAAATTGTTTCTTATGCTTATCTACCTTTTTAGCGGGAGTTCGCGACAATGGAGTGAGGAACATATTTTTTTGTCTTTAAAATAGTTGTTTCTGTGCCGGGGTGGCGGAATGGCAGACGCTGCGGACTTAAAATCCGCTGTCCTTTAACGGACGTGTGGGTTCGAATCCCACCCTCGGTACCAGCACTTTTCACGTTTATAGGGTTGTTGCGAGCTACAAATCTAGTTGTAGAGACGAACGATCAAAGTGATGATCTGAATGCAGTCAACTCAGCATCGGCGCTGGATACCATCGTAGCGTTAGTGCACGCTTCTCCAGTTCTCCTAGTTGTAGTTAACTCAGAGTCCTACTAGACGCCCAGTGTCTCTCGAGTAGCTTTAAGGATAGACTTCAGCGTGTTTGTATCAGGTGCCTCGGCATATATTCTCAAGAGAGGCTCTGTCCCTGACATTCGGGCAACAGCCCATGATCCTCCTGTTAAATTGAATCGAACACCATCGCGTCTGTCATCCGACTCAAGATTTAATCCCCCAAGTGAGTGAGGGGAAGCTGACAAGATTTTTTCTGCGATGGATTTTCGTTCTGACTCGTCATATGAGATGTCAAGTCGTTCGAATGTGTGTGGGCCTACTAGTGCGTGCAAATCAGTCAGGAGTTGCGACGGCTTAAGACCGCTCATAACCATCGCCTCCAGGAACAACAATCCTGATAACGAGCCATCACGTTCGGGAATGTGTCCCCGGAACGCATATCCTCCGCTTTCCTCTCCGCCCATCGAGCAGTTGTTTTCTATCATGGCTGGTCCGACGAATTTGAATCCGACGGGAGTGCGATAGCTGGGAACACCGTAATTATCTGATAATTTGTCTATCATTGATGACATCGTAATGGTGCAAGCGACTCCGCCTTTTTCTCTTCGGCGTCCCATGAAATGGTCTGTTAATAACGAGAAAACCTCGAGGGTCGAAAAGTATCGTCCAGATTCATCAACGATACCCACTCTATCAGCGTCACCATCAAGTGCTATTCCGACATCAGCTCCTAATTCACGGACGGCCTTTGAAAGGGGTTTGACGTTTCGTTCGATTGGCTCGGGTTGCTCCATGTCTGGGAAGCTAGGGTCTGGATTGGAGCGAATTTCAATGACTTCGGTCTCGCCTCCGCTAAGGATATTTGGGAGGATTCCAGCTCCAGACCCGTGCATTGCATCAACCACTACTTTCATTTTTTCGGATCTGATTGGGTCAATGTTGATGACTTTTTTGAGTTGCTCTATATATGGACCTATCGAGTCGAGCACTGTGTCTGTGCCAGTCAGCCCTGTGGTAGCAGGATGTTTGGGAGAATTCCCTTCCAAAATATTGGACAGATGCGCTTCGATTTGTGCAACTTCCTCCGGGGTTGCCGACCCACCTACAGATGATTTTATTTTGAATCCGTTCCATTCGGCTGGATTGTGGCTGGCTGTGATCATCACACCATTGGCAGCGGATTGGTTGACGACCGCAAAGCTACAGGCAGGTGTCGGAGCCGCAACATCGAAAGTATAGGTTTTTATGCCGTACCCTTTCACCACATCTGCGACTGCTTTTGCGAATCGAGGAGATCCGTATCGAGTATCGAAACCTATAACCAACCCTTGATCAGATCGTCCAGTCGATATGAGATGCAGGGCGACGGCTTCTGCGCATGCTCTTACGTTTGGAATCGTAAAAGTATCGTCGATGATCGCCCGCCAACCGTCAGTACCGAACTGGATCTTTGGACGATGCAACTACTTGCCTTTTCTACTAATCGACCGTTTTTGACATGTGATCAGATTTTAGCTTTCAATGTATCGACTCGGTCGAGTTTTTCCCATGGTAGATCGAGATCGTTACGACCGAAGTGTCCGTAAGCTGCTGTCTGTTGATAGATAGGCCGGCGGAGATTGAAATGGTCGATGATCGCCTTTGGACGGAGGTCAAAATTCTTTTTGACCAGATCGACTAGTTCACCTTCGGTCTTCTTACCCGTACCTTTGGTGTCGACTTGTATTGAGATCGGGGTTGATACGCCAATGGCATACGATAGTTGTACTTCGGCGCGATCGGCAAGACCGGCAGCTACAAGGTTTTTGGCAACCCATCGTGCAGCGTATGCAGCAGAGCGGTCTACCTTTGTCGGATCTTTGCCCGAGAATGCCCCACCGCCATGGCGGGCGCTTCCACCATAGGTGTCGACAATGATCTTCCGACCAGTCAGGCCAGCGTCACCGACAGGTCCGCCTATAACAAATCTACCCGAAGGGTTGATGTAGTACTTGGTGTTTGAGTCGAGAAGTTCAACGGGCACGACTTCTTGGATCACGTGCTGTTGAATGTCGGTAGCTATTTGTTCGTTAGTTGCTTCAGGATCATGCTGCGCTGATATGACCACTGTGTCGACCCGGACTGGTTTATGGTCCTCTGTGTATTCGACGGTCACCTGGCTTTTTGTGTCCGGTCGGAGGTAATTGATGACATTATTCCTCCTGACATCGGTCAATTTCTTAGTCAGCTGGTGTGCAAGTGAGATCGGCAATGGCATGAATTCCGGTGTCTCGTTGGAGGCATATCCAATCATCATCCCTTGGTCGCCAGCGCCGACTTCATCGGCTCCAATTTCACCGCGTACTTCCAGTGCTTGGGTTACGCCGCTGGAGATGTCTGTTGACTGTTCGTCCAAGGCTATTAAGACCGAGCAGCCGTCGCAGTCGAATCCGTAAGACGGATCGTCGTAGCCGATTTTTCTGATCGTATCTCGTACGATCCCTCGTATGTCGACGTCGGCCTTGGTAGTGATTTCACCGAACACCAGTACCAGGCCGGTAGTGACTGAAGTTTCGCAGGCTACGCGGCTCATAGGATCTTGTGCAATTACCGCGTCTAGAACACCATCAGAAATCTGGTCGGCCATTTTATCTGGGTGGCCTTCGGATACCGATTCTGAAGTGAGTAAGTAATTTGTATTGGACATTTTTTGTTCAGTTTTGTTGTGATTTCTGATGTGGATATTTATTCGATGCAATCATCGGTTGAATTTTGTTCCCAAGACGGCTATTCAGGTTCCGGTCTCCCAGCTGTTCAAGTACTTGTCTTGCTCAGGAGTCAGAGTGTCATAGGACATACCCATAGCGTTGAGTTTTATGCTTGCGATATCTGTATCCACTTCGTTCGGTAGAGTGTAGACGCCAGGGTTGAGTTTCACATGGTTTTCGACGATAAATTCTCCGGCGAGAGCCTGGTTTGAGAAACTCATGTCCATAACGCTGGGTGGATGACCTTCGGCCGCACCGAGGTTAATCAGGCGCCCCTGGGCCAGAAGGAATATCTTACGACCATCTTCAAGGGTGTATTCCTCAACGAACTCTCGTACGCTACGCTTTGTTTCGGACATTTCCTCGAGTGACTCTACATTGATTTCAATATTGAAGTGACCCGAGTTGGCTACAACGGCACCGTCTTTCATGTTATCGAAATGGTGTTTGTCGATCGCTTTCATTCCACCTGTGACTGTAAGGAAGATATCGCCGATATTACAGGCGTCGTTCATGCTCATTACCTGATGCCCGTCCATTACCGCTTCGAGTGCCTTTACTGGGTCAACTTCGCATACGATGGTGTGCGCTCCCATACCTTTTGCACGTAAGGCAAAGCCTTTGCCGCACCAGCCGTATCCGATTGTTACCACGGTTTTTCCGGTGATTAGCATATTAGTTGCTCGGATGATTCCGTCGAGGGAGCTTTGGCCTGTTCCGTATCGGTTGTCGAACATGTGCTTGGTTTGAGAATCGTTGACTGCAACAATCGGGTATTTAAGCTTGCCTTGACTGTGAAGGGCTTTCAATCGGATCACACCAGTCGTGGTTTCTTCCATCCCGCCGATTACGTCTTTGAGCAGGTGTTGTTTTTCGCTGTGTAGCATAGCGACCACGTCGGCCCCATCGTCCATCGTTATCTGTGGGCCTGTTTCGACTGTGGCTGACATGTGGTCATAATAGGTTTTAGCATCTTCATCTTTTATCGCGAAAATGGGAATACCTGACTCCACGAGATGAGCTGCGATGTCGTCTTGGGTTGAAAGTGGGTTCGAAGCACACAATGTGAGATCGGCGCCTGCGGCTACAAGAGTGTGCGCTAGATTGGCTGTTTCTGCCGTGATGTGGAGGCAGCCTGCTAGTTTGATTCCTTTTAACGGCTTTTCTTCAGCAAAGCGTTCCTTGATGGTGCGTAGTACGGGCATTTCCCGTTCCGCCCATTCAGCGCGAAGTTTACCTTTGCCTGCGAGGCTGATGTCTTTGATGTCGTAGTTCATGTTTTCTCCGGACTGGTTCGACAGATTATTAGATAGTTGCTAATCAGTAAGTTTTTTATTTGGTCCGGGCGATGGGCGCTTTCAGTTGCCGTCAGCTCAGCGGGTATAGGTCGTTTGAGTTCAATTTCCACCGCTGGTTGAAGCGAGGGATTTAAAGCGAGTTAATTCTGCGAAAGCTTGGAAGCGTTCACCGATGTCGCGTTTAGTTAGATTTTTTATGCGTTCGAGGCCGAAATCTTCGACAGCGAACGATGCCATTGTGCTACCAACTATAGTAGCCGTGCGTAGTGATTCTTCGTCAATATTTTCCACGGATGCTAGGTGCCCCATAAAACCTCCGGCGAAAGAATCCCCGGCCCCGGTAGGATCGATCACTCGTTTTAATGGGTAGGCTGGAGCTGCAAAAGAGAAGGCTTTTCCGAACAATGCTGCACCGTATTCGCCACGTTTGATGACCGCTGAGTTTGGACCGAGATCCATGACCGCTTTGGCCGCATTTGGTAAGTGGCGTTGTCCGGTGAGTTGTCTTACTTCATCTTCGTTGATGATGAGCATATCGACTTTACCTATGATATCCATGAGGGCTGGCCTGGCGATATCGATCCAAAGATTCATCGTGTCGCTAGCGACCCATTTTGGTCTACTAATCATAGCGTCAAGGACCTTGAGTTGAAGGATCGGGTCGATATTTGCCAGAAACAGGTATGGTGCGCTGGCATGCGCTTTACTTAGAAGGGGCTCGAAATCTCCAAACACGTTCAGTTGGGTATCTAGCGTCACCGCGGTGTTGATGTCATCCAGGTATTCACCTGCCCACCGGAAGGTTTTTCCATCGACCTCAACAAGCCCTGTGGTATCGACCCCGTGGCTTTCCAGCATCGATCGGTCAGAAGAAGCGAAATCCTCGCCGACTACTCCTATGATCCCAACATCAGTGAAATAACTTGCTGATATGGAGAAAAAACAGGCGGAGCCGCCAAGTTGCGATTCCCGTTTACCGGCTGGAGTTTCAACCGCGTCGTAAGCTATAGAACCCACAACCACAATTTTCAAATGAGCTTCTCCGGATTAAGTACTTGTGGATCGTCGCTGAACCTGCGTTTACTTCTCGTCACCGGTGGAATACGGAAGGTTTTTCTCGACCCATGTACCAGTTCCGTCTTCCACGTTATACAGCCGGTCTGTATCGGCTCCCATTGCTGCGGCATATTCGGCAGCGAGACCGGATCGTGCACCAACTTCACATATAAACAGTAGTTTGCCTTCGGTTGGCAGTTCGTCAAATCTCGGTATTACATCGTCTACCGGAATAAAAATGGCGTTCTTCACGTGGGCACCTTCGTATTCGTCTTGTCGACGCACATCAATCATTACAGCTTCGCCAGCATTCAGCATCTCATGGGCTTCTTCGGCCGAGATTCTGGTATACGGCTCACCAGGAACGTTCCTTGCCATTAGTTAGGATCCTTGAAATTGGTTTGTGACAGGTCAGTAATAATTGGGATTAAGAGTGTGATTGCGTTAGTACATTGGCGTTCATTGTGCCTGCGCGTCATGTCCTAATTCTCAGTTAAATTTACCTTGGTTCGGCGAAAGCACGCTAGTGTGAGCAACATATATTGCAATACCGAATTACATTCTAGTGTACTGAAAAAAGGATGAATCTTCTGCTGGAATTTAGATTGGATTTCTGTTGACACCTTTCGGTCGTGGAACATAGACTTAGTCTTCTGCCTTGGGAACAAACACGTATCCCAACAGGGCGCACCTTAACAATTGAACAGTGGACAGAAAGAACGTCAACTTTACGGAGAGTTTGATCCTGGCTCAGGACGAACGTTGGCGGCGCGCATAATGCATGCAAGTCGAACGAAGTCCCACCCTTCGGGGTGACGACTTAGTGGCAGACGGCTGAGTAACACGTGAGTGATCTGCCTTTGGGTGAGGGACAACAGAGGGAAACTTCTGCTAATACCTCATACGATCCATGATCTAAGGTCTTGGATGAAAGGTGCCGGGTAACTGGTTGCCGCCCTTAGATGAGCTCGCGGCCTATCAGGTTGTTGGTGGGGTAATGGCCTACCAAGCCTAAGACGGGTAGCTGGTGTGAGAGCACGACCAGCCAGAGGGGGACTGAGACACGGCCCCCACTCCTACGGGAGGCAGCAGCAGGGAATCTTCCACAATGGGCGAAAGCCTGATGGAGCGACGCCGCGTGAGGGATGAAGGCTCTAGGGTCGTAAACCTCTTTTCTTAGGGAAGAGCAAGGACGGTACCTAAGGAATAAGTGACGGCTAACTACGTGCCAGCAGCCGCGGTAATACGTAGGTCACAAACGTTGTCCGGAATTATTGGGCGTAAAGGGTCCGTAGGCGGTTCGGTAAGTCTCCTGTGAAATCTTCAGGCTCAACTTGAAGAGGTCGGGGGATACTGCTGAACTTGAGACAGACAGAGGCAAATGGAATTCCCGGTGTAGTGGTGAAATGCGTAGATATCGGGAGGAACACCAGTGGCGAAAGCGGTTTGCTGGGTCTGTTCTG
>ERZ651768.3420-NODE-3420-length-10626-cov-2.673713_pt1 | contig 10626 bp, 9 predicted proteins | sample MGYA00514754_ERZ651768 | MGnify/ENA metagenome assembly ERZ651768 | reverse complement strand
GAGGAGTTAATGATTGCTCAAAACGCTCTTGCAGATGGTGTTTACGAAATGAAGTTTAAGGACGGAAATGCCACGTCTCGATCATTCGCAATTGAGAAATTAAGATATGACAATCATGACCGCTCTAAATCGTATCCCATGCGGGTTCGTTCTGTGACCAAAGAAGATATTTTAAGAGTTGCAAATGAATATATACATCCGGAAGCATTTCAAGTGATTGTAGTTGGAGAATATACAAACCTTCAATAAAAGCGATGCTTTCTCTTGGAGCGCTAACTTAATAATGGGCGAGGTAGATAATGGCGGAAATATTAAGTGGAAAAAGCCCTTTCAAGGAAGAAGTGGAGTATTTCCTTCAGGACTCAGGTATTAAGGAATCAACTGCTGAAATTTTAGGTCCTTTCTCTGATATTACTAACCAAATTTCTTCTGCGGTCTGGGAAGCAATTTTTCCAAGTGCTACAACAAACTCATTGTATTGGCCATTGCTTGTTTTAACACTGTTGATATCAGCTGCATTCTGGGTTTTCCGTGGCCAGAGAGGAGCGAAGGACGTTTATGGGCGAGAAAAACCCATGTCTTTCTTAGAATATTTATTGCCGAAGAAAATTTATACTCATCAATCTGCTCGTGTGGATATTTGGCTATATCTATTAGATCGCGGGTTAATGCCTATCTGGGTGATTGCTTTTTTGGGTTCTGCAGCCCCATTTTTTGAACGTTCAACTATTTCTTCTATGCAATTCATTTTTGGTAATACTCCTGCGCTAGAACAGACAATTACTTGGAGACTCATTTATGGACTAGTTACTATTTTGATTGTGGATGTTATTTTCTTCTATACACATTTAATGATGCATCGTACAAAAATCGGATGGGCTATTCATAAAGTTCATCATTCAGCTCAAGTTCTAACGCCACTAACACGCATGCGCGAGAATTTTATTATTGCCCCTGTCTGGGCGCTTGGTCCAGCTATTGGATTATCAATATCAGGCGGTATTTTTGCTTATCTTTTTAACGACAGTATTGTGCAGATTACTATTTTGAATACCGGCATATTTTCATTTTTGTATGCGTTAAATGGAAATTTTAGACATTATCATGTTTCTTTCCGTTATCCTCGTTGGCTAGAATATTGGTTACAGAGCCCCGGTATGCATCACACACATCATAGTTATCTTCGTAAACATTGGGATAGTAATTTAGGGTTAGTAACCAGTATATGGGATCGTTTGCACGGTACATTATATATTGCCGATAAATATGAAGAGACACCTTGGGGATTGCCTTCTGAGGATCAGGCTAAATATACCACTCTAAAAGATAATCTTGTTACGCCATTTAAGGAAATTAATAGCATTTTTCAAGAAAAATTTAACCGTGATGACGTCAAAAAGCTTACTCAGATTGATAAAATCAGAGGTTAAAAACCATAATGGATACGAATATTATATTTCACCAAAACATTAACTAAGAATTTAATAACTCTGGGAACACATCAAATGAAAAAAATACTATTTATATTTTCTTTAATATTCATAAACTTATCAGTATTTACTAATGCAGAATCTACTAAAGGAAACGCATTGCCTGCAGCTATTATTGGCAACGCAGGTCCTTTGGCCGGAAAAGAGTTAAATTATTTTATACAAGATGAAAAAACGAGTGGTTACCTAGCAATACCGTCAACTGCTGGTCCACATCCTGCTGTAATTCTCATTCATGAATGGAATGGTCTTGTAAATAGGGTTAAAGAGACTGCCGATTCATTTTCTGAAGAAGGGTATATTGCATTAGCTGTTGACTTATATAGTGGTCGAATTGGTACTTCGCGTGATGAAAATATGTCACTTGTCCAAGAAACTCTATCAAAACCAGAGATTATCATTGACAACCTTAACTCTGCTGTTGAGTTTCTAAAGAACCATAAGGATAGTAACGGAAAAGTTGGTACGATTGGTTGGTGTTACGGAGGCGGGGTAGCTTTGTCATTCGCTCTTGGTGGCGAACATCATGATGCAACTGCAATGTTTTATGGCAGATTGCTAACTGATCCAGAAAAATTATCACATCTGGATCATGATTTTTATGGCACCTTTGTTGAAAATGATAGAGGCATTCCAGTAAAAGATGTTGAAGATTTTACCAGGGTTTTAAGGGGGGCTGGAATCGGCACTGATATTCATATTTATGATGAAGTTAGTCATGGTTTTTGGTTATATGTTGATCGCAATCCAGAGATTAATACCGGTCCAGCAATTGATGCTTGGAGTCGATTAAAAGTTTTCTTAGAAAATGAGCTGAAATAATCGTGTCAAAAACCAAAAAGCCAAAAATATCCCAAGACAAAAGTTTGGGTTTGAATTCAAAAATTCTTCGTCGCGATTTTTTAAATTCAACCCTTTTAGGTGCTGGATCAGCACTTTTTTCAATGTCGTCGCCTATAGCATTAAGCACGAGTTTGTCGGCCAAAGATGGTCTGTATGTGAATTTACCTCAACAAGTAAAAGATGATTGGTATGGCTATGGTGGAGTTGGGGATTCTAAGGGATCACATGGTAATACTCCAGATACGTTAAAAGTAGCTCATGCGGTAAGAGATTCTGCTTTTAGTCCAGAAAACATAAAAAATCTTAATGTTCTGGAGCAATACGATCTCGTGATTGTTGGGGCTGGATTATCTGGATTAGGAGCTGCTCAGCGATTAAAAGAATTAGATTCAAATAAAAAATGTCTAATACTAGATAATCATCCAATATTTGGTGGCGAAGCAAAAAGAAATGAATTTAATATTAAAGGACAAGTTATAGCTGCACCTCAAGGATCAAACAGTTTTTACTATAAAACTAAATATGATTTTGACGAAGATCGTAAATACATTAAATTACTTAATATTCCAGATGAATTTTTCTATGGAGAAATGCTCAATGACTCTAAAAAACTGGTTTTTGCTCAAGAAAATTACGATGTGCAAATGTGGGGTGAAGAATTAATTTCAAAAGGTCATTTTGTTGATGAGCAATCACATGATATAGATCCGCAGTGGATACAGAATATCTGGAAAGACAAACTGAAACGCTATCCGGTATCTGAAAAAGTCAGAAATGATTTACTTACTTGGAAATATACAAAAGACATGCCAAAGGATGATGATAAAACAAATGCTTGGCTAGATAATATGACTTATAAAGATTATATCGAGAATGTCATGGGTCTGGATGAAGAAGTTACAAAATTCGCAGATCCAGTTTTAGCGAGTTCCGGCGGAATGGGTTGCGATGTTATGTCGGCGTACATAGCAAGACTTCTTGGTATGTATGGGGTTTCACCAGATGCTCCTGTTGATCCTAAAAAACGACACAGCTTTCCTGGCGGCAACGATGGCTTTGCACGCCACTTTATAAAATGGCTCATTCCGCATGCTATTCATGGCGATAATAACTTCGAAGATATCATGAATCATCCGATCAACTTTCAAGGTCTAGATCATCCGGATAATTCTGTGAGATGCAGACTCAATAGTAATGTTGTTAATGTTGCGCACACTAACAGTGGTGACAATAAATCATCCGTGGAAGTTACTTATTATAAGAAAGGAAAATTATTCAAAGTGAAATCCAAAGCTGTGGTTATGGCCACCGGTGGATGGATTAATAAATACATTGTTAAAGATCTGCCTAGATCACATTATGATGCTTATAACCGCTTTAATCATGCACCAATGTTAGTTGCAAATGTAGCTTTAACAAACTGGCGTTTTTTGCATCGCCTTGGAATTACAGCATGTCAATGGACCGGGGGATTTGGATTTCATACAAACATCAGAAAACCCATGCATGTTGGTAATGACAAACCATCCTTAGATCCAAATAATCCCATAGTACTGACCTTCTATGTTTCTTTCGAAAAAGCAAATCAGGGATACACTGCAGAACAACAATCACGACTTGGTCAATATGAAATGCTGGCAAAACCCTATATTGAATATGAGAGAGAAATAAGACAACAAATGGTAAAAATGTTTGCGAATAGTGGATTTGATGTACAAAACGATATAGCAGGCATTATTCTTAATAGATGGGGTCACGCTTATGTAACACCAACTCCTGGATTCTTCTATAACACTGAAGGAGGACCAGGTTATGCCAATATCATAAAATCCACTCCATTCGGCAGAATTTCATTCGGACATTCCGAGCTTCGAGGCTATCAACATTGGGGTCCTGCTGCTGCAGAAGGTAGTAGGGCAGTGGATCAAATTAGTCATTATCTATGATTGCTTTACTTGGTATTAAAAAATGTAATACTTGAAATGTACTCCTTATGTACTCTAAAATAGAAGAGTCTATAGCAAGGAGTATATTATGGGTAGATTACTCACGCGTCTCGAGAAGCGGATCCTAGGAGCAATTCGAGAACATCATACTGATCATTCTGAAATGCCAACTATTCGCCAAATTGGCAAGACTGTCGGTGTTAAATCGCCTGGTACCGTGGGACGCTATATTAATACACTTATTGATAAAGGTTATCTTGAGCGGCAACCTCGTATCTGGCGAGGTTTAAAGTTAATACAAGATGAAGATGTAACATCTTTACCGTTGATGGGCCGCATTGCCGCAGGGTTACCGATTGAAGCAATTACTGGCGAAAACGAACTCAATCCTAACGAATTGTTGGGTGGCTCTAATCGTTATGCCCTACAAATAATGGGTAATTCTATGGTTGAAGCCGGTATTCATGATAAAGATTGGGTGATTATACAAATTCAAGATTATGCCGATAATGGGCAGATAGTGGTAGCGCTCATTAATAACACCGAAGCTACATTAAAATATTTATATTATCACCCAAATGATCGTATTGAATTACGACCTGCCAATTCCTCCTTACAGTCTATGATCTATAAAGCTGACCAAATTTTGATTCAAGGTATTTTAGCCGCTCAAATGAGGACCTATTTATGAAGTTACATTCGGATCGCATTCCCAATAATCCTAATCATGCATCATGGGGGAGAGCGATCATATTGGTAGATATGAATGCTTTTTTCACATCAGTTGAGCAGTTAGATTACCCAGAATTACAGGGTATCCCCATCGGTGTAACCAATGGTTGGAGGGGCACGACAATAATTACCTGTTCCTATGAAGCTCGCGCTTATGGAATAAAAACAGGAATGCGAGTCAGAGAAGCTAAAGCGCTTTGTTCTGATTTCATACAAATACCATCGCGCCCCTATCGGTATGCACAGATTTCTTCACGCATTATGGAGGCATTGGCTTTATTTACACCCGATGTGGAGATTTTTTCAGTTGATGAGGCATTTCTTGATGTGACGCGTTGTCAACGATTATTAGGTCATCCCGGTTATATTGCCAGACTAATTAAACGAAAGGTTCATGAAGTTTCAGGCGGACTGTTGTGTTCTATTGGTGTTAGTGGAGATAAAACTGTTGCCAAGTATGCGGCTAAACTAAAGAAGCCAAACGGGTTGACGATTATCCCTCCTTGGGAATCGAAACAGAGGTTACATAATGTTCCAGTAACTGAATTGTGTGGCATCGCGAGGGGTATTGGAGGTTTTCTAGAGCAACGAGGAGTACGTTTTTGTGGTGACATGGAACATCTTCCGATCGGGGTATTGGCAAAACGTTTTGGCAATCTTGGGCGACGTATTTGGTTTATGGCTCAGGGATTGGATCCCGAGGATGTCACCACTATAGTGTCCCCGCCAAAATCAATTGGTCACGGCAAAGTAATGCCGCCTAATACTAGGGATATAAAAATATTACGTACTTTCTTTTTACATATGAGTGAAAAAGTTGCTCAACGTTTACGTCGCTATACGCTGGAAGCACAACATTTTTTTATTGGATTGAAAACTAAGCACGAGTGGATTAGTAAAAAATTATACACCATTGCTCCAACAAACTATGGCCATGATATTTATTCTCTATGTTTGGAGTTTTTGAGTCTTGAATGGGATGGGGAGGGCAGTTATCAGGTTCAAGTAACTGCAATCGATCCGCATCCAATAGATCAACAGTTAAAACTTTTTTCTTCTAATAACTTCAGAAAGCGTAAAAATTTATGCATTGTTATGGATAGTATCAATGGGCGCTACGGAGAATTTACCTTGACACCAGCGCGTCTTCTGTATCGCTCCGATATGCCGAATGTTATTGCACCAGGATGGAAACCTTTTGGTCATCGTCAGACCATATAAATGAAAATATGTGCGTTGGTGTTTCATATATCTTTCAGGGGCAAGATTGTAAGATTTATTTCTCAAATCCGTCAGCAAAACTACCAGTAAAGAAAAAGTCTGGTGATATTATATTGCTCCCTTGGGGACGACGTAAATATGAAAAAGGCAGTTTACCATTAGGTGGTCGAGCCTTGCTGGCAGATATTCAGGCCGGATATTGGAATCGATGGCATCCAAGAGCAGTAAAGATTTACGTAAATGGTTTTGTTGAACGAGATATTGAAGGTCAGATCGGTTGGTTTGATGTTACCGCAGGTAAATGGATTCAAGCTTTGTTAGCTAAGGAAAAACATGAGCGGCGCCTTTATGTAGTAACAATAACTCCAATAATACGTGATATGGCCTATGAAAGATGGCCGAGAATCCTTGGCGGATAGAAGCATTATGGCATCCATTATTTGTTAGTATTGCTTATAAGTAGTAATTTATAAGTAAATAAAATTTCAGATGGAGAAAGAAGATGATAAACGTTCGTGCTTTGGCTATTTCTTTAGGTATTTTTGTTGGTGGTGCATTGGTATTTTTAGGATGGATCGCGACATTTGGTTGGCTGGATAATATGGTTAATGCTATAGGAACCGTCTATTTTGGCTATCGGCCTGGGTTTATCGGCGGTTTAATTGGAGGTCTTTGGGGATTTATTGATTGGGCAATAGCCGGTTATATTTTTGGTTGGATCTTTAATAAGGTAGTGCAAAAACAGTAGATCTTATAAATTGACTGTTATTCTGTTGATTTCATAGGGGTAACAAGCGTGCCGATACCCTCAATGGAAATTTCAACGAGATCTCCAGGCTTAAGAAATTCAGGCGGTTTTCTTGCTGCTCCCACACCATCGGGAGTTCCTGTTGCAATAATATCACCTGGGTAGAGCGTCATCACAGATGTGACAAAACGAATGAGATAATTCTCATTGTAGATCATGTCTTTGGAGTTACCGTCCTGTTTTGTGACACCATTAACTTTTGTTGTGATTCTGAGGTCATCAGCTTTAATAAATTCTTTTGGTACAATGTATGGCCCAAAAGGTGCCGCACGATCAGAGCTTTTTCCTCTAAACCAATTTACACCAGGAATCATTTTATTTAGGGGTTCAAGATTTTTTCCACCTCTAATACTGACATCATAAATAATACTGTAACCAAAAACATGATCGTGTGCATTTTCTAGTGTAACTTTATACGCTGGTTGCCCAATAATAATGGCTAACTCAGCCTCCCAATCAATATTAACACCACCCGCTATATAATAAGGCTCTCCAGGGTCTATAATAGTTGAGCGAGGTGATTTGGCGAACATATGAGGTCCTTCATTATCTATATCTATCCCCAATGCCCTAGGACGACCTTGAGTTGGAGAAGACATTTCGTCGGCATGTGATTTGTAATTAGCAGCCGCTGCCAAAAGGTTATAGGGGTATTTTATTGGAGCCTTAAATGAAACGTTTTTTGGATCAAATACAAAGGGGTGTTTGTTTTTTGAAAAATAGTTTTCTTCACTAAAGTGGTTAGCTATTTGATACAGTCGGTGAGAAAGGTTGTGATATTGCTCAATCAGACTAAGCATATCATCAGGTATCGATATATCACTTAGATTGAATTTTTTACTGACATAGCGGTTAGCAGCAGATAGATCTAGTAATTTTCCTTGAATAGCAATTCCAATCTTTGGACTGTTATTAGCTTCAAAGGTAGCTAATTTAAATGGTGTTATAGGTTGATCAGAAATTTTTGGGTTTGCATTAGCCACGGCATGTAAAAAAAATATACCTAGCAATATGCTTAGATGTGCGATTTGATATGTTTTTATGGTCACTGAAAACTTTAAGTTTGAGACTGGATATAATTTTCAATACCCATTTTCTCTATAAGTTCAAGCTGAGTTTCTAGCCAATCAATATGCTCTTCTTCTGATTCAAGTATGTCGTCAAAAAGATCACGGCTGACATAATCATTATTCTTTTCGCAGTAAGCAATAGCCTCTTTTAAGTCAGGTATGGCATCCATTTCAAGATTTAAATCACAAGATAATATTTCACTTACGTGTTCTCCGATACGCAGTTTTCCAATATTTTGGAGATTTGGTAATCCCTCTAGAAAAAGAATCCGCTCCATAAGTTGATCTGCATGTTTCATTTCATCTATGGATGCATCATGTTCGTTTTCTCCGAGTTTTGTGATACCCCAATCTTTATACATTCGCGCATGCAAAAAATACTGATTTATGGCAGTGAGTTCATTTTTTAATACTTGATTTAAGTATTTAATAACAGTGTTGTCACCTTTCATTAATAGACTCCATTTAAATGACTAAATTAAGCTTTTAATGATAAGAAGCCCAAGTTGATTAGCAAGACAAAAAAATAACCTAATAGTCATAATTAGATTATAAATAATTGCAGCTTATGATAAGCCAGTATTAAGTTTTTAATAGTTGATTGATGTTATGCGGTGAGAGGCTTATATAATCTGGGCTTTGAGTGCTCATTGTGACTTTCGTCAAGTATGGATTCTGTCATAGGAATGCAACTTCCACAACAAGAAGCAATTCCTAGATTTTCTCGCAGATCGCCCAACGTTGTATAGCCTTTCGTGACCGCTGCGCGAATTTGAGTATCAGTGATTGAGTTACAGATGCATATATACATTGGTGTCAAAAACACAAGTTATTATCGTAATGATTATTAAAATCTAAATGAGAATGATTGTCAATATTATTAAGAGAATAAAAAGCCGTATTTTCTTAAACATTGCTCTTCCTTTTAATTATTTTATGAATCTTCGATAGGTTAATGCAATGCCAGTCCATACCAGAATGCAGCTAAAGAGAGATACGAGCCCCGCAATAGTTTGGCCAAACCAGCCAAGTGCTTCACCAGTGTGTAGAAAACGTATGTAAGATCGCCACCGGCTTGATTTGGATTTTTGTGAGAATGACTCCCATTTGATAACTTCACCAGTAAAGTTATTAAGGGCTACCGTACTTTTCTTTTGAGGTTGACGGCCATTGCCTTTATCAATCGTAAAATTAGTCGTAAAGAAATTATCTTTAGGTATCTCAATGGAAATTGTTTTCCATTCAGTTGATTGTTGTCCAGTAATAATCAGTAATTCTTCAAGTGATTGAGGTTGTTCCGAAAAAGTTACCAATGGTTCTTTTATTGACTGGGATATACTTGGATCAATCGATTCGTCTGTGAGCCAATTTCTTATGTCCTGGGCCCATGAATAGTAAAATGTGGTAGCTGTTAGGGTGATAATAAGTAATGGTAATACTGACCATATGCCCAATACATCGTGCCAATTACGATCTCTCATTTTACTGTTATTCAATCCCCGTTTATTGAAAAAAACTTTTTTTCGCAATGAGAGCCAATTAAATCTTTTAGGAAACCATTGATAGAATCCACTCACAATCAAGAAGATAAATCCTAAATTAGCTGCACCGGTTATTGCGCGACCATAACTTCTTGTATCATCATTCATGTCAAACCATCGGTGCCAACGCCATACCAAATCAAAAAATTTGTGGGGACCTTGTTTATGGTCTCCCATAACTTCACCCGAATAGGGGTTGATAAAAATGTAGTTACCTTTCCCGTAAGAGATAGTTATTGGATCAGTAGTTTCAGGGGTAACTATTAAAGCGTTGATTTCTCTGTTATCAGACGAGGCATTAGCTATACTTATAATCTCAGCCAGGGGTAGTTTTTTTTGAAATTCATTGCTTGGCTCTAAAGAATACCTTTGTGAAAGTGACCATGACCGAATTTGATGTTCGTAAGTGAGAAGGACTCCAGTTATCGACATCATAAGGATTACTGCTCCAGCGGTAACCCCAATAGTAAGATGCGACCAAAATATAATTTTTTTAAACAAATCTATAATTCTATTTTTTAATCGAACATCCTCATTAACATCTTGATAATCATCTAGTGGGAATGCTGGTGTTGCAGCAGAGTTTAAAACCTCTAATTCGCTTACTTCTATTTCAATCTCCCCAGTCTTCATTTTAGAGTTAACAGTGCCTTCAGGTCGCTCACGGACACTTCCTTTTATCTTAATAACAAACTCGCTTCTACATTTATCTGCAAGGGAAAATGCCTCTTCGTTGGATGGATCGATAACTGCCTGACAAATACCCTCAAGATCTCTTATATCAAGAAAGATAACGCCACCATGGTCTCGCCTTCGATGGACCCAACCACATATTGAAACATCTTTTCCTAAATGTTCTTTAGTTAATCTAGTTATACCTGTATTTGCACCTATTACTACAAACCCATAATCTGGAAATAATCCAGTTACGCCGAAAACTGTTGTTTTTAAATACTTCTCATGACCTGCTAAGTC
>ERZ651768.3419-NODE-3419-length-10629-cov-2.884951_pt1 | contig 10629 bp, 7 predicted proteins | sample MGYA00514754_ERZ651768 | MGnify/ENA metagenome assembly ERZ651768 | reverse complement strand
TGCCTTGAGAACCGGTATGGGACACTTTAGCCCCGATGTATCAATTTCCTCATTGACATCGCCGAGCTTGGTTTTTGGTCCCGAACCACCCGGGTAATCTAGGCCGACACCCTCTAGGTGACCAAACAATTCACGCACTTTCAATAAATCGTCTATTGGCAGTGGCGGTTTATTTATCGACGCTATATTCTCCATCAAATGGTCAAGATTACCAGTTCCGAATAGTATAACATCGGCCCCCGGCTGGTGCCGTACAAAGCGGTAACATGCATCAATAACACTGGATGCTCCATCTTCATGAAGCAGAAAGTCGAGGGGGTTATCCTTACTCATTATCCAGTCTTGCAACCTTCCCTGCTCCACCAATTCATTCACCTCCGCTTTAAGACGACCTGGCGTGCTGAAAATGCTCCTCACCGCAAACATAATAAGGGTTCCGATCCCTTGGTTTTGAGAGCGCGGAAAAACAAATCGCTCCGCATTCTGGTTCATGATATGGTAGGCCAGCATAATGACATCAAAATAGTTATCATCGAATGCCCTCTGGAACATTTCATGCTGATGATCCTGGGGGGCATTTTCCGTCACACCGAGATGTCGGAATTTGCCCTTTTCCTTCTCTTTTGTCAGGACGGGAACGATGTCACTCATCACATAGTCATACCAGCGCGGATAAACACCATGTAAGTGAAATACGTCCACATATTCGACACCCAATTGCCTAAGCGAGTTTTCAAGCCCCTTAACTATTGTTTCAGCGTTATTAACGACCCCTGCCCAGGCTGGATGAAATTTCGTTGACAAGACAACCTGGTCACGTGGGATACCTTTGATAGCCTTGCCTACAGCAACCTCGGTGCCATAACTACTCGCCGTATCAATAAAATTAACACCGAGATCAATAGCTGACCGAACCAGACGAATGGAGTGCTCTTCACTCTCCCCGGTTTCCAGGCCCAGCTTAGAACCACCACCACAACCAAGGCCCGCCACACTCACCCGCAAATCAGTTCGGCCTAGCTTGGTATATTCCATATAAATCCCATTATCTGTCTAATTACGACGGATATATATCGATACTAATGAATATGAATGTCTTGTGCGTTCTTGAGTAGAAATACAGACTGACAGGGGTACCTTCAAGACCGCACCCAACCGGTTTAACTTTTTTCAGGTTTTGGACGATGAATATCGCTGCGCTACTTTTAAAATCTTCCCGTTCCTTTGGTGAACGACCGGCTTTGGCGCTGGGAAACAGTGTTACCTCAAATTACAGGGATACGAGCAAACGTGTTGCAATACTAGCGGGAAGCATTAGAGACATTATAGGCTTAGACCCTGGCGATCGTGTCGCTATTGCCATGAAGAATTGTCCGGAGTTCAGCGATATCATGTTTGCCACATGGCACGCGGGCTGTGCTGCCGTACCTATGAATGCTAAACTTCATGAGAAGGAATTCACCTATGTGCTGAAACACTCTGGTGCAAAAGTATGTTTCGTTACGGAAGATCTAGAACCCAAAATTAAGATTGCAATTGAAAGTTTAGATGAACAACCAGATATCATTTCCGTAAGCGATGACCAATATCAGCGTCTCCTTGAGGCGAACCCCATTGAAATGGCAGAATTGGACCCAAATGCCCTCGCCTGGTTGTTCTATACCAGCGGCACTACCGGAAAGCCCAAAGGGGCAATGCTTACCCACCGAAATCTTCTAATGATGACGGTTAGTTATTTTGCGGATGTAGATCCGGTGGACGAATTCGATAATATTCTTCATGCAGCACCAATGTCCCATGGTTCCGGGATCTATATCTTGCCATTTGTTGCCAAGGGAGCCTGCCAAATTATCCCAGAAAGTGGCGGATTTGATCCATCCGAGGTTCTAACGCTTTTTGAACAATATAATAATGTCAGCTGCTTCTTTGCGCCCACGATGGTTAAACGTTTGATTGAAGTTCAAAAGAACGCTGGTGCGGACACCAGCGGTTTAAAAACCATTATCTATGGTGGCGGACCGATGTACGTGGAAGACTCTCTAAATGCACTTGAGGTACTCGGTCCGAAATTAGTCCAGATATACGGACAAGGCGAAGCCCCCATGACAATCACGGCGCTTTCCCGAGCAGCACACTTGGATACCAAACACCCTTCCTATTTAAGTAGGTTAGCTTCCGTTGGAAAGTCGCGAACGGATGTAGAAATTCAAGTTGCAGATGCTGAAGATCGGCCACTAGATATCGGTAACGTGGGTGAGGTCCTTGTCCGTGGGGACGTCGTCATGAAGGGTTATTGGCAAAATCCGGAAGCAACAGCCCAAACCTTACGTGGAGGCTGGCTCCATACTGGGGATATGGGCTCACTTGATGAACACGGTTACTTAACTCTGAAAGACCGTTCAAAGGACGTAATAATCTCCGGAGGCTCTAATATTTATCCTCGCGAGGTGGAGGAGATTTTACTCCGCCATAAGGCGGTTATGGAGGTTTCGGTCATCGGACGATCCCATCCAGATTGGGGTGAAGAGGTAGTTGCGTTCATCGTACCAGATGAGGGCAGCCCCCCGGAAGAAAAGGAACTTGACAGGCTATGCCTAAAAAATATTGCTCGCTTTAAACGCCCCAAGAAATATTACTTTATTAAAGCCCTGCCCAAAAACAATTACGGCAAAGTGTTGAAGACAGAGCTTCGACAACAGTTGGAGGAAGTTGGTACTTTAAAAAAATAAAGATATTTACCACTAAATCATTGTTCCGACTCAGAAATTATTAACGACTCACCGATACATTGATATCACTCGAACATACAGGCTAACACCCAGGAGCCTAGCATGATATTTGACTATCGATGGAACCCAGCCATGGGGCTGTGGGTTGTTGTGCACACGCGCACCAACCAAATAATCTCTACCCATTGGAGGGTAAGCGAAGCCATTAATTTCATTAAGTCTCTTGAAGTGGAACGAGGTCAAACCGCCTAATCCCCCGTTGGGCGACCTTGTTTTGTCTTCAGTCAGAGCTGCCGGCCTTGCAATCTCCCGAAGCCTCTCCTTGCGAGGTCGGTGAGCTCACATAGACAGTCTTCAATTGGCGTTTGAGGCACAATCACTTCCCCTGTGCGGAAGTAATTTGATTGAGCATTTAATGCGTCCTTTGTATCCAATTAGCTTCGGGTAAACCGGGAAATCTTAAATAGGACGCTCCCTCTTCGATTTCAATTTAATAGAACAGGTGTGATCAGAAAAGTAACCCTATACTTTTTTTAACCTTCATTAATTCCCGCATACCGGCGAAGCCGAATATCCGCCTGCTCCTTGTGGCCGGCGAAGCCCTCCAAGGCACAAAGGCGTGAACAGTATTTTCCGATTGCCACAGATGCCTCCTTGGTTATTTTCTGATAGGTATGCGTTTTAATGAATTTCCCAACCCATAGACCTCCTGTGTAGCGGCCCGCGGTTTTAGTTGGCAATGTGTGGTTAGTCCCAATTACCTTGTCTCCATATGAGACGTTGGTCTCAGGACCCAAGAATAAGGCACCATAATTAGTCATATTAGCCAGGAAATAATCAGGATCCCTCGTCATCACCTGGACGTGTTCAGAAGCTATCAAATCTGCAACTTGTAGCATTTCCTCGTAATCATCACAGACGATAACTTGGCCGTGGTCCTTCCACGCCTCGCCAGCAATCTCAGCGGTTGGCAAACTGGTCAGTTGGCGTTCAATTTCGGTCACGGTCTCATTGGCCAGATCTTCGGAATTTGTCAAAAGGATTGCCGGACTAGTGGGGCCATGCTCCGCCTGTCCCAGTAAATCAGCGGCGCACAGTTCCCCATCTACCGTGTCATCTGCAATGATCAGGGTCTCCGTAGGACCTGCAAGTAAATCAATGCCCACCCGACCGAACAATTGTCGTTTGGCTTCTGCTACATATGCGTTTCCAGGACCGACCAACATGTCCACTGGTCTGATTTCTTCCGTACCCAATGCCATGGCGCCCATGGCTTGCACACCGCCTAGACAATAAACTTCATCGGCCCCTGCCATATCCTGGGCAACAATTATGGCGGCGCTCGGCACACCGTTGTAGGGTGGCGCACAGGCAATAATCCTTTTTACGCCAGCGACTTTAGCCGTCACTACACTCATATGTGCTGAAGCCACCATCGGATACTTACCACCTGGTACATAGCAACCCACAGAATTAACGGGGATATTCTTGTGACCGAGGATCACGCCAGGAAAGGTTTCCTCCTCCACATCCGTTAACGCAGACTTTTGTATTTCGGCAAAATTCCGGATCTGCGCTTGAGCGAACTTAATGTCTTCAATGTTTTGCTCTGTCACCTGCTCATAACACGCATCAATCTCTTCCCTGGTTAATCGGAATTTGATAGGTGACCAGTTATCAAACTTGGCGGAATATTCGGAAAGGGCGCCGTCTCCCCTGGCCTTAATGTCGTCCAAAATAGTTTCAACAGTTTTGCGAACTTTAGCGTCCGCTGTATCTTTTGCTTCCTGAGATAAGCCCTCTTTTAGCCAGCGCGCCATTTTTTTCCTCCAAATTTTGACTCGAAATAAATCCTGTAAATTTCTTCAGTGATTATTATACCCTCACAAGATAGTTAGCCAAATTGATGAGGGAAGACAATGAACCGGTAAACCAATAGCGATAATGGTCAAGAATTTATGATCCGAATTTGCCAAATTCCTTTATGTTTCTCTACCATCACCGCCATCTACAGCTAAAATGAGGCATCACCTCAGTATTATTCTGCCATGGCCGGGGCCTAAGCATTGATCAAGTCAATTGGGTCGAGAAGTTTGCCCGCGGTGTCACAGACGAGCATAAACTTGATGTCTCCCAATTGTTTACAGGATTTGCCTTGAATGCTAGGCAATATTTGTAGGAAATAAAAGATAAAGAAAGGTTGGCGTGATGACCGAAGAGGTAAATGTAAGACAAGTTACAGCAGCATCAGATTTTTCGGGGCAAGTTGCCTTAGTAACTGGCGCGGGCAAGGGTTTAGGCCGGGCGTCTGCTCTTGCTCTAGCCGGGGCTGGCGCCCAGGTGATTGCCGTTGCCCGGACAGAAGATGACCTGAAGGAACTCCAGTCATACTACCCCGAACGCGTTGAATACTGGAAGGAGGATGTATTGGAAGACGGTCTCTATCAACGAATAGAAGCTTTGGACAAACTTGATATATTTGTGGCATGTGCCGGCTCTAACAAGCCTTTACCCATCACCGAACTCTCCCTTTCAGATATCAATTGGCTGCTAGACCTCAACGTACGAGCTATTTTCCGCGGTGCCCAAAGTGCAGCTCGCGCCATGCTCAAAAATGAATTCGGTTCAATCGTGTTTATGTCCTCTCAGATGGGCCATATCGGCGCACCAAATCGAACCCTCTATTGCACCACAAAACATGCTGTAGAAGGTCTAACTAAAGCGCTAGCCGTAGAACTTGCCCCCAAAGGCATCCGGGTTAATTCCGTCGCACCTACATTTATTGACACCCCCATGACCCGACCTATGTTTGAAAATAAAGAATTCAAACAAACGGTACTTAAAAATATTGCTATGGGTCATCTGGGAACACTGGAAGATGTTGCCTCGGCAGTGGTATTCCTTGCATCTTCCAAGGCCGCCATGATTACAGGTGATAGTTTGAAAGTGGATGGTGGCTGGACCGCGTGGTAAGGATTTAAAAACCTGAGGTCCTTATGACCAGCTGGATAGCAACGTCCGTTATATAACAAGGTGGCGTAATAGAATGACTACTCCCCCCACGACGGTTGCACCTAACAAAACTGTAGGTGGGGTCCAATACCATCCAATAACATGCCCCTGAACGCCTGCCACTCTGGACATAAATAACGTGGTACCAGAGTATGGGGACACCATTGTGCTAATTCCCCAACTACCAAGAAATGTCAAAGCAACGATCCAGTCGCTTAAACCTAATGCTGAAGGAGGAAATATTGCGCTCACCGAAATCACAACGATAATGGGATGAAGACCGACAGCACCGCAAACAAGAAATGTCGCAATCAATAACAGCAACTTACCGTCTGCCGAAGGTACGAGGACATTCAAGGTCGCACTGAGGTCCTCCGAGGGAAGTACCGCGGCTATACCGACACCAAACATATTGGCAGCAACAAAAACAAGACTTTCGTTTCTAAACCTGGGTAAGTTGCGAATGACATGCCTAACGAGTTTACTACATCGATACGCCCTTTTCTCATCTCGCTTGCTTTGTGATCCATACCAAATTAATGCATAGGATGGAGCAATTAGAGCCAAAGCCACCGGAATGTTAGTATCTATCAATTCCACTGTCACCATGGCTAAACCGACAAGAGAGATCAAAATAAATATAGCCCTCCCAGCATCGCGGAGCCCAATTGCTTGTAGATTGATCTTTGTACTGGTCACTCGTGAACCTCTCAGCGCTATTCTGTCGAAACCCCATCCGGATAAGACTATACACAAAGCTATTAGTGCACCGGCTGGTGCGACATCAGTCCACGTCAAACTTGGAAGCGCCACTAAAACGACAATCATACCAATATAAAATGGGGACCAACACGACGCGGACGTAAATCCTTGCATGAGAGCAACTGATAGCCTCCGCTTCAACAACATGTTTTCTTGTTTTTCAACAATTGAAGTGAGAAGGCTTAGTCCCGCGATATTGAGCACTGTCCCCAAAATATGGGCACCAAATGCCAAGTATAAAAATCGCCTACCTGGCGGCTGGGAAACAATGTTGGCCCTTACAGCTCCTAGGGAGTGGCTTTCTTCTGCTGGAGCTTGCAACCACGAAATAGCAAAAAATAAGAGCAAAAATATTCGAGATCGGCCAACCCCTTCTACGATAACCGTCTGCCAGTCTTGAGAAACAGCGGCAGCTATTAGAGATAAAGAGATAAGAATGCCGCCAGCAATCTGTTGTGGTCTGGGTACCGACCTGAATTCAAAGGCAACAAATATGAATATCAGGGCGGTACTAATTTCTAATAAAAAAGATATCGGAAAAAGTGCGTCAAGTAAGGTAACAAGACATAACGCCAGGTAAATCCAAGCCGTTAATGAGATATTTTTATATGTTTCCCCTGAGATCAAATAAGAATAGAAAAAATTTAAGAAGCGCTCCTTGTCATCATCTACCTTGAATTATCAGAGACGCTGAGAGATGCTATTCATATCAGTGAATAACCGAAGATCAATCCGTAAGAATACGTCGCTAAAGGAAGATAAGGTATTTTAATGAAACCAAGATTGGAGTTTGAACAGCTCGTTGCAGCGAACCGCATATTGGCACACGAGCAGGTAGTCGATGCTTTTGGGCACGTGAGCTTGCGGCATCCAGACCACCGTCACCACTACGTACTATCACGTTCGAGGGCACCCGAGTTGGTGGAACTTGACGATCTTATGGAATTTGAACTGGATGGCCGCACCTTAAATGGCCAAGGCCGAACGCCTTACGGCGAACGATTTATTCATGGTGCAGTGATGGAAGCACGCCCAGAGATAAATGCTGTAGTCCACAACCACGCCTATGACGTCTTACCTTTTGGTCTTACCGACACTCCCCTTAAGCCCTTAATCCATACGGCATCGGTTATTGGAAAACACATTCCACTATGGGATATACGCGACAAGTTTGGTGATGCTACTGACATGCTGGTTCGAAACATGGAACAGGGTCGTGATCTGACTGTTGCATTGGAAGATAACACTTGTCTGCTAATGCGGGGTCACGGCGCAGTAATAGCCGGGAAAACGCTCAAGGAAGCTGTGGTGACGTCAATTTATCTTATGATCAACGCAAAAATTCAAACAGTTGCAATGGCTATGGGCAACCCCGTGTATCTATCAGCTGGTGAAATTGAAAATATGACAAACGTACAGTTCTCGCCACTAGCCATGGATCGAATGTGGGAGGCGTTTTGTCTTAGAGCCGGTGTAAAACCGGTATGAATTCCTTCCTTCGTTAACGCATTTACGCAAATAACGGTTTTTGCTAGTATAGAACCAATGAAACCAGAGACCACCACCCATACAAACCACTCGGAAATTCCCATCATTGACATCGGGCCATTTTTAAATGGCGCACCTCGAGCTGCGGAAGAAACAGCCGATAGGCTGAGATGGGTACAGGAAGAGATTGGCTTCTATTACCTGATTAATCATGGTATTTCCGCAAACCTCATTCAAAACGCTCTGGAACAAGTAAAACTGTTCCACAACCTACCTATAGAAAAAAAACTTGATCTCAAGGTCGACGACAAGTCGACTGGATACGTGCCTATTAGATCCACTGTGTATGTCTCCTCAAATGTCAATAGGAATACAAAAAAGGATTTGAACGCAAATTTTCGCATTGTCCGTGAGCGGACAATCGATCATCCGTCAATCACAGCAGGCCGCCGGTTCACTGGACCTAACAAGTGGCCCGACCCTTCAATTTTGCCTGATTTCAAGGATGTAATGCTCGAATATTACGATGCTATGGAAGTTTTGGGGCACTCCCTTTTGCCCCTATATGCAATCGCTTTGGGTTTGTCACCAGATTATTTTGACGATTTATTTACAGATCCCACATGGCTGACCCGCAATGTACACTATCCCCCAGAGAAGCCTGAAGATAACCAGTTTGGTATTTCACCTCACACCGACCACGGCTTTATCACCCTAATCCCCATATCGGAGGTGCCGGGCCTTGAGGTTAAATCGCAAGATAGTGGCTGGATCTCGGCAAAATATGTGAAACACGCTCTAATTGTTAACAGTGGCGAATTCATGACGAAGTGGACCAACGGACGGTTTATTGCCACACCTCACCGTGTTTTAGCGCCCGCACAAGATCGATACGTTTCGGCATTCTTTTATAATCCTAACTGGAACGTCATCTCTGACCCCTTACCCAGTTGCGTCGGATCGGATAACCCCCCTAAATTCCGAGCTACCAAATTTCTAGATCATCTTTGCAACTACGTTGACCGCAACTATACCAAGTCATCTGGCGGACAGATGGCTGATAACGCATTTTCATAAACGTTACAGAAATGCGTCACCTTAAACTGCTATTATGAAACCGTTGATAGACGCCTGGATCTGTTCTGAAGTACATCGATTTTTTATCCGTTGATTAGACGGATACTTGGACCCAGTTGATACACCAAAATTTCTTTGATCAATAAGCTTTCCATAATTTTAAGGTTCTGGAATTTCTGCCATCCCAATTCTCGGTAAACAAAAGATCCGGTTGCTTGCTCTTCGAAGTCATCCGGACTGATATTGCCAAGGTATCCGAATACCGCCAACAGTTTCTATCCCGGGTATTTCGCTACCGCCTGTTTGCCAAAACCTTTTTCGCCGACTACTTCGCCGTCCTTATAGACGGTGTGGCCCCGTACGAGGGTCCGGATTGTCTTCCCACAAAGGCGACGGCCTGCATAGGGCGTCCAGCCGGTCAGGCTCAGGACGTCCTCGTCTTTGACTTCATATTCGTTTTCGAGATCGACCAGCACCAGATCGGCGTAATTGCCGGGCACCAAGTCGCCTTTTTTCTGAATCCCGAAGATCCGCGCCGGGTTGGTCGAAATAGCATCAACGGCCCGCTCCAGAGAAATCTGGCCTTCCTGCGCGGCGGTAAGCAACATGCTGATGTAAAATTGAGTCGATGGCGTACCGGTGTGGGCCTTCCAGCCATCCTGCCACCCGATTTCCTTTTCTTCGGTGGTATGCGGGGCATGATCGGTGGCGACGATGTCGATGGTGCCATCGTTCAGGCCCTCCCAAAGTCCCGGAAGATTCTTTTCTGGCACCCAATAGGATAGCGCATACGAGCCGAGCCGCTCGATCGTGCTCCAGTCGCAACCCAGAAACAGCGCCCAGGGATTGATTTCGCATGTGACCTTTTGGCCGTTAGCCTTAGCCTGCCGAATCAAATCCACACTGCCCGCGGTCTGGGTATGCAGGATGTGCAAATGGCAGCCCGCGGCGCGTTGCAGGCGTAAAATGGTCGCGATCGCCGTCTCCCAGATCAAGCCGTCATGGGCGGCATAAGCCTTGGCATAGGCAAGGGCATCGCGCTCCTGGCGTTCCCAAAATTCCTTTTCGATCACGTCCATTAGCGCCTGGTCGTGGGGATGGATCATCAGCGGAATGTTTACCTTCGCACAATGCTGCATGATCTCAAGCAAACGGCCATGATCGTGCACGCCGATCCCCGGCATGTGCGGATAGGAGCGCCCCGTATCGACGACCATGAATATCTTGAAGGCTGCAATGCCCTGTTCAGCCAGATAGGGAATTTCGTCATTGATGGTCGGCGCCGGATTGAAATTCCAATCGACAATGGCGTCGCGCTCATAAATCGCGAACTGCTTTTTCAGGAGTTCGCGGCTGTTGGGCGGCGGGTTGACGTTTGGCATTGCGATGCTGGTGGTGACACCACCGGCCGCGCACTGCTGGGTGGAGGAATAAATTGTGTCCTTATATTCAAAGCCCGACTCGCTGCCTTCGCGATGGTGCGAATGCATGTCAATGGCGCCAGGAATTATCGCAAGACCTTTGGCATCGATAATTTCTGTTGCCTCAGGCTCTTCACCGG